>Ga0136846_1228949_pt1 | contig 55413 bp, 52 predicted proteins | sample HopSoiMetagenom2_FD_96841 | JGI IMG/M metagenome (GOLD analysis project Ga0136846, IMG submission 96841) | Grasslands soil microbial communities from Hopland, California, USA - 2 Assembly 2016 (version 4) | ecosystem: Environmental > Terrestrial > Soil > Grasslands | place: USA: Hopland... | reverse complement strand
GGGTCGCCCTTGGGGTTGAGCTTGGGCGCGCAGTGGGCCATGCCAGCGCGCTCCAGGCGTCCCATCACCTGGTCCATCTCGTCGGCCAGCGTATCCATCGCACCTTGAGGGGTCTTCTCGCCCGTCACGGCCTGCGCCACGTTCTTCCACCAGAGTTGTGCCAGCTTGGGGTAGTCGGGCACGTTGTTGCCAGTCGGCGTCCAGGCCACACGGGCCGGGCTGCGGTAAAACTCGATCAGGCCGCCGTAATTGGCGGCGTTCTTGGTGAAGTACTCGTGATGGATGTCGCTGTCGCGAATAAAGGTCAGGCCCACCACCGATTTCTTGGCCGAGACGGTCTTGGAGGTGATGAACTGTGCGTACAGCCAGGCGGCCGCCACCTTGTTGGCGTCATGGTCCTTGAAGAAGGTCCAGGAGCCTACGTCCTGGTAGCCGTTTTGCATGCCCTGCTTCCAGTAGGGGCCGTTGGGGCCGGGTGCCATGCGCCACTTCGGCGTGCCGTCGGCGTTCACCACGGGCAGGCCCTTCTTGGTCATGTCGGCGGTAAAGGCTGTGTACCAGAAGATCTGCTGGGCGATCTGCCCCTGGGCCGGTACCGGGCCGGCTTCACCGAAGGTCATGCCGGTGGCTTCCTTGGGTGCGTACTTCTTCATCCAGTCCACATACTTGGTCAGCGCGTAAACCGCGGCCGGCGAGTTGGTGGCACCGCCGCGCGACACCGAAGCCCCCACCGGCGTGCACTTGTCAGCCGCCACGCGAATGCCCCACTCGTCCACCGGCATACCGTTGGGAATGCCCTTGTCGGCGGTGCCGGCCATGGACAACCAGGCATCGGTAAAGCGCCAGCCCAGCGATGGATCCTTCTTGCCGTAGTCCATGTGGCCGTAGATAGGCTTGCCGTCGATGGTCTTCACGTCGTTAGTGAAGAACTCGGCGATGTCTTCGTAGGCGCTCCAGTTCAGCGGCACGCCCAGGTCGTATCCGTATTTGGCCTTGAACTTGTCCTGCAGGTCCTTGCGCGCGAACAGGTCGGCGCGAAACCAGTAGAGGTTGGCGAACTGCTGGTCGGGCAACTGGTAGAGCTTGCCGTCGGGTGCCGTGGTGAAGCTGGTACCGATGAAGTCCTTGAGATCCAGGCCCGGGTTGGTGTATTCCTTGCCAGCGCCGGCCATGTAGTCAGACAGCGCAAGAATCTTGCCGTAGCGGTAGTGCGTTCCGATCAGGTCGGAGTCGCTGATCCAGCCGTCATAAATCGACTTGCCCGACTGCATGGAGGTCTGCAGTTTTTCGACCACATCGCCTTCCTGGATGATGTCGTGCTTGACCTTGATGCCCGTGATCTCCTCAAAGGCCTTGGCCAGCGTCTTCGATTCGTATTCATGGGTCGTGATGGTTTCGGACACCACCGAAATTTCTTTCACGCCCTTGGCCTGCAGCTTCTTGGCCGCATCGATGAACCACTTCATCTCCGCCTGCTGTTTGTCCTTGGACAGGGTGGAGGGCTGGAACTCGCTGTCAATCCACTTTTTCGCTTCGGCTTCGCCCGCCCAGCTATGGCCGGCCATGGCACACACTGCGGCCATAGCCAGCGCCGTATAACGCATCTTCATGACTTGTCTCCTCATAGTTCACTCCCCGTGGTTGAAGGCTTGTTCGGCTCCGGGGAACAATGAGCCGGATTCCTTTTTGCTTTTCACTTCTCTTTTCACTTTGCTCTTTTTCGCCGTCAGCCCTTGCGCATGATCACGGCGAGCAACACCATGGACAGCACAAAACTGATCCAGATCGAGGGGTCAGCTTCCAGCTTCAGCCAGCCGGCCAGCTTCCCGCTGATGCCGACAAAAATCAGGTTCACATAGGCCGCACTGAGCAGGCCGATAAAGAGCCGGTCACCACGTGTCGTGTCCAGCGGCAAGAAACCGCGCCGCATCGTCGTCGGCGACTTGATTTCCCACACCGTCATGCCCACCAGCATCAACACAATGCAGGTGAAAAAAATCGCCACCGGCGTTGTCCAGGCCATCCACTCAAACATATTTCGCTCCTTCTAGACTCGGCCCATCGCGAAACCTTTGGCGATGTAGTTGCGAACAAACCAGATCACGATCGCGCCCGGCACGATGGTCAACACACCAGCCGCAGCCAGCGTCGCCCAGTCCATGCCTGAGGCAGACACCGTGCGCGTCATGGTCGCCACGATGGGTTTGGCGTTGACACTGGTCAGCGTGCGCGCCAGCAGCAGCTCCACCCAGCTGAACATGAAGCAGAAAAACGCCGCCACGCCCACGCCAGCCTTGATCAGCGGCAGGAAGATGCGCACAAAAAAGCGCGGGAAGGAATAGCCGTCGATGTAGGCGGTCTCGTCAATCTCGCGCGGGATGCCGCTCATGAATCCTTCCAGAATCCATACCGCCAGCGGCACGTTGAACAGCAGATGGGCCAACGCGACCGCGATGTGGGTATCCATCAGCCCCACTGTGGTGTAGAGCTGGAAGAAAGGCAGCAAAAACACTGCCGGCGGCGTCATGCGGTTGGTCAGCAGCCAGAAGAACACATGCTTGTCGCCCAGGAAGCTGTAGCGTGAAAACGCATAGGCGGCCGGCAGCGCCACGGTAATCGATATCACCGTATTGATGGCGACGTAGATCAGGCTGTTGATGTAACCCGAATACCAGGACGGGTCGGTGAAAATGGTCTTGTAGTTGTTCCAGGTGAACTCCTGAGGGAAGAACGAGAAGCTCGACAGAATCTCGGAATTCGTCTTGAAGCTCATGTTGACCATCCAGTAGATGGGCAAGAGCGCAAACAGGATGTAAGCAATCAGGAACAGCGTGCGCGCCTGGAATTTCGGCGTATTGGGTGTGTTCATTCCACGCCCTCCTTCTCTTGCGTGCCAACGCGCTGCATCCAGTTGTAGAGGATGAAGCACAGCAGCAGGATGATCAAAAAGTAAATCAGCGAGAACGCCGCCGCCGGGCCCAGGTCAAACTGGCCGACGGCTTTTTGCGTGAGGAATTGCGAGAGGAAGGTCGTCGCATTGCCCGGCCCGCCACCCGTCAACACAAAAGGCTCGGTGTAGATCATGAAGCTGTCCATGAAGCGCAGCAGCACGGCGATCATCAGCACGCCGCGCATCTTGGGCAACTGGATGTAGCGGAACACTGCGAGCTTGCTCGCGCCGTCGATGCGCGCAGCTTGGTAATAAGCGTCGGGTATGGATCGCAGTCCCGCATAGCACAGCAGGGCCACCAGCGGCGTCCAGTGCCAGACATCCATCATCAGCACGGTCACCCAGGCATGCGTGGCGTTTCCGGTGTAACTGTAGTCAAAGCCCATTTTCTGCAGCATCGCGCCCAACAGGCCGATGTCGGCGCGGCCATAGATTTGCCAGATGGTGCCCACCACATTCCAGGGGATCAGCAGCGAGAGCGCCACCAGCACCAACACCAGCGAGGCCTTCCAGCCCTGCGCCGGCATGGACAGCGCCAGCGCGATGCCCAGAGGAATCTCGACCGCCAGCACCGCCAGGGAGAATGTCAACTGCCGCCACAGCGCGGCGTGCAGCTCTTCGTCACGCATGACTGATGCGAACCATTCGGTGCCCACAAATACGCGCCGCTCGGGCGAGATGATGTCCTGCACCGAGTAGTTGACCACCGTCATGAGTGGCAGGATGGCGGAAAACGCCACGCAGATGATGACCGGCAGCACCAGCAGCCAGGCCTTTTGATTTACAGGCTTCGTTGTCGTGCTCATGCGTCCACCAGTTCATCGTTCAGGTACAGGCAGGTATGCGGGCCCATCACTTGCAGCCACACTTCTTCGCCCACCTGCGGCGCGCGAGCCGCCGGGCTCAGCCGGGCTTTCAGCGTGTGTTCACCAATCCGCGCCGTCAGCATCCAGTGCGTGCCGACGTCCTGCACCATCGTGACGGTGAAGGGCAGGGCCGCGGGGTCGCCGGGCGCCGTCTTCACCACGTATTCGGGCCGCACACCCAGCTTGATTTCACCGTCGGGCACTGCACGCCCCGCCGGCAGCGCCAGCGGCCGGCCCGCCACGAGCATCGCGCCGCCGGCCACCGTAGCCGGTAAAAAGTTCATGCCGGGCGAGCCGATAAAGTGCCCCACAAAAGTGTGGCGGGGACGCTCGAACAACGCATCGGCCGAGCCGGTCTGCACCGCGCGGCCGCGCGTCATCACCACCACCTCTTCGGCAAAGGTCAGGGCCTCCACCTGGTCGTGCGTGACATAAATCAGCGTGAGCTTGAGTTCATGGTGAATCTGCTTGAGTTTGCGCCGCAGCTGCCATTTGAGGTGGGGATCGATCACCGTGAGCGGCTCGTCGAAGAGCACGGCCGACACGTCGGGCCGCACCAGGCCGCGGCCCAGCGAGATCTTCTGCTTGGCGTCTGCCGCCAGCCCCGACGCGCGGTGATTCAGCTGGCCGCTCATGTCCAGCATCTCGGCGATTTCGCCCACGCGCTTTTTGATCTGATCTTCCGGTACCTTGCGATTGCGCAGCGGAAAGGCCAGGTTCTCTGCCACTGTCATGGTGTCGTAAATCACCGGGAACTGGAACACCTGTGCGATGTTGCGCTGCTGCGGCGTGGCGTGCGTCACGTCCACACCGTCGAACTTGACGGTTCCCTGCGAGGGCACGAGGAGACCGGACATGACGTTGAGCATGGTGGTCTTGCCGCAGCCAGAAGGGCCCAGCAACGCATAGGCGCCGCCGTCGCGGAAACTCATGGTCAGCGGCAGCAGCGCGTAGTCGCTGTCCTCCCGCGGATTTGGCCGGTAGGCATGGGCCAGGTCCAGGTCAATGCGTGCCATAAAACCTCCGCGGGGCCATCAACAGCGCCCCATTCGCATCAAACACATAGACCTGCGCCGGGTCCAGGTACAAGGTAATCGGCGCGCCGAGGTCGAAGTAATGCACGCCCGTCAGCTGGGCTACCAATTCACCCACGGCCGTTGCCACGTGGACGAAGGTGTCAGATCCGGAAATCTCGGCCAATTCGACCTTGCCGGGCAGGGCCACGTCGCCCTCGCGTGCGGTGACGCGCAGGGCGCTGCCGCGAACGCCCGCCGTGAAAGACACCAGGCGGTCGGCCGGCGCATCGGGCAGTTTCAATGTCAACGCCGGGCCGCCCGTCAACGTCAGGCCTTGCGCGGCGGGCAGCGCCGGCATGAGGTTCATGGGCGGGTCGCTGAAAGCGCGCGCCACGCGCAGCGATTGCGGCGAATGAAAGACCTCGGCCGTCGGGCCATATTGCAACAGCTCACCGCCATCCATCACGGCGGTGTAGCCGCCCAGCAGCAGGGCCTCTCCCGGCTCGGTGGTGGCGTAGATCACCGTGGAGTCGCCAGCGGCGAACAGCTGGGTCAGTTCTTCGCGCAATTCTTCGCGCAGCTTGTAGTCGAGGTTGACCAGCGGTTCATCCAGCAGCATCAGGGGCGCACCTTTGGCCAGCGCACGCGCCAGGGCCACGCGCTGTTGCTGCCCGCCAGAGAGCTCGGCGGGGTAGCGGTCCAGGAACATGTCGATGTGCAGCCGTTCGGCCAGGCTGCGCACCTTCTGGTCTATGTCTTTTTCGCCGCGCAGCTTGAGCGGCGAAGCAATGTTGTCAGCCACGCGCAGCGAGGGGTAGTTGATGAACTGCTGGTAGACCATCGCGACATTGCGCTCGCGCACCGGCTTGCCTGTCACATCGGCACCGTTCACCAGGACCTTGCCCTGCGTCGGAACGTCCAGCCCCGCCATGACGCGCATCAGGCTGGTTTTGCCGGCCTGTGTGGCGCCCAGCAATACCGTGACCTCCCCGCTACGCGGCGCCAGGCTCATGTCGTACAACCATTGCTCGGCGCCGACTTTTTTGCCGATGTGGTCCAGGGCCAGCTGCATCACGCCGCTCCCCTGCCCGGCAGGGGCTTACAACGGCCGGCGTGCACAGTGGCCAGGGCGGCCATAGCCGGAAAAGCCAGGAAACAAAAAATGCTCAACAAGAAAACACTCCCCGCGACGTATGTGGCCGAAATTGAATGATGTTCGGTTTTTTTCTATTTTTCTTCCTTTGTGATTGTTTTATCTAATTGTTTTCCCTTATCTGTTTCCTTTTGTTTCGATATAAAGTTTCCACAAGGCTTGTCTTCCGTCATTCTTAAGTCCTTTGAATGCCCCAAATCCCCAACTTGGACCCGTGTGAACTCCAATCCCAGGCAAATCAAACTTCTTGACGTCGTGCGAACCCACGGTTCGGCCTCGGTCGAGCAACTGGCCGAAAAGCTCGACGTCACACTGCAGACCGTGAGGCGGGATGTGCAGCGGCTGTCTGAAGCCGGGCTACTCACGCGCTTTCATGGGGGCGTGCGCGTGCCCAGTTCGACCATTGAAAACATCGCCCACCGCCAGCGTGAAAGCCTCAACGCCGAAGGCAAGGAACGCATCGCCCGCGCGGTGGCCAGGCGCATTCCCAACGACTGCTCGCTGATCCTCAACATCGGCACCACCACCGAGGCCATCGCCAAAGCCTTGCTGAGCCACAAGGGCCTGCGTGTCATCACCAACAACCTGAATGTGGCGGCCATCCTGTGCGGCAACACCGACTGCGAGGTCATCGTGGCTGGCGGTGTGGTGCGCGCGCGCGACCGCGGCATCGTCGGCGAAGCGGCGGTCGACTTCATACGCCAGTTCCGCGTCGACATCGCGGTCATCGGCATCTCCGGCATAGAGCCCGACGGCTCGCTGCGGGACTTCGACTACCGGGAAGTCAAGGTCGCCCAGACCATCATCGAACACGCCCGCGAGGTCTGGCTGGCCGCCGACAGCAGCAAGTTCAACCGTCCGGCCATGGTCGAGCTGGCCACGCTCTCGCAGATCAACCGGCTTTTCACCGACACCGCACCGCCCGAGCCCTTTCCGGCCTTGCTGGAGGAAGCGGGCGTCAGCTGCGAAGTGGCCCATTCTTAAAGCACCAGCTTCTCCGTCAACGGGGTTGCGCCGACGCTCACCTTTCATACACTCACGCGCATGACCTATCTTCTCGCCCTTGACCAGGGAACCTCCAGCTCCCGCAGCATCGTGTTTGACGAGCACGGCCACATCGTGGCCTTGGCCCAGCAAGAGTTGCCGCAGATCTACCCCAAGCCCGGCTGGGTCGAGCACGACCTGAATGAAATCTGGCGCACCCAGCTGGCGACGGCGCGCGAAGTGCTGGCCAAGGCGAACATCAAAGCCAGCGACATCCGCGCACTGGGCATCACCAACCAGCGCGAAACCACGGCCCTCTGGAACCGCAAGACCGGCCAGCCGATTCACCACGCCATCGTCTGGCAGGACAGGCGCGCCGAAGCCACGTGCGCCGCCTTGCGCGAGCAAGGCAAGGAACAACTGATCCAGTCCAAAACCGGCCTGCTCATCGATGCCTACTTTTCAGGCACCAAGCTCAAGTGGCTGCTCGACAACGTGCCCGGCGCGCGCGCGCAGGCCGAGCGCGGCGAGCTGGCCTTCGGCACCATCGACAGCTGGCTGATGTGGCAGCTCACCGGTGGCGCGCTGCACGCCACCGACGTCAGCAACGCGTCCCGCACCATGCTGTTCAATGTGCACACCAACCAGTGGGACGATGAACTGCTCGGGCTGCTGGGCATTCCGGCCTCGCTCATGCCCAAGGTGCTTCCGTCGAGTGCGCATTACGGCGACGTTCGGACAGACCTACTGGGCCACGCCATTGCCATAGGCGGCGTGGCCGGCGACCAGCAAAGCGCGCTCTTCGGACAGGCCTGCTTCAAGGCCGGCATGGCCAAGAACACCTACGGCACCGGCTGCTTCATGCTGATGCACACGGGCGGGCAGTTCCAGACCTCGCACAACGGCCTGCTGACCACCAGCGCAGCGCAGCCCTCGGCGAAAACACAATTCGCCATCGAAGGCAGCGTGTTCGTTGGCGGCGCCGTGGTGCAGTGGCTGCGCGACGGCCTGCATGCCATCAAGGGCAGCGCCGAAGTGCAGGCGCTGGCCGAAAGCGTGCCCGACTCAGGCGGCGTGATGATGGTGCCGGCTTTCACCGGCCTGGGCGCGCCCTACTGGAAGCCGGACGCGCGCGGCACCATCACAGGCCTGACGCGCGGCACCACGGTGGCCCACATCGCGCGCGCCGCTCTGGAAAGCATCGCCTATCAAAGCGCCGCCCTGCTGCAGGCCATGAGCCGCGACGCGGTCAGTGCCGGCGCCGCGCCGGTGGCCGAGCTCCGTGTGGACGGCGGCGCCTGTGTGAACGACCTGTTGATGCAATTCCAGGCCGACCTGCTCGGCATTCCGGTGATCCGCCCGGCCGTGATCGAAACCACCGCGCTGGGCGCCGCCTATCTGGCGGGACTGTCCAGCGGCGTTTACGGCAGCATTGACGAGCTGTCGGGCATGTGGCGGGCTGAGCGCAAGTTTTTGCCCACGCTGGGCGCGGACCGGGCGGCTGAGCTGATGGCGCGGTGGGAACAGGCCGTGCGGCAAACGGTATTGCAATAAGCCCCGCTTTGGAACAGGCCGCCGCGGCCTTCAACGACAATCTGGCTTGATACGGACGCCCCGGCGTTCGTCCCGCCTTTGGCGACATCATTGAAGACCAGCGAGCGCAACACCATGAGCACCTCCCATTCCAGTACGAGCAGCAACGAGCACATCGCCTTCATAGGCGGCGGCAATATGGCCAGCGCCATCATTGGCGGGTTGATCAAGCAAGGCCTGCCAGCCGCCCAGATTCAGGTGGTCGAGCCTTTTGCCGAACAGCGCGCCAGGCTCACGAAGCAATTCGGCCTGCAGGTGCACGAAGGCCCAGGCGCCTGGCTGGCCAGCGCCACGCTGGTGGTCTGGGCGGTCAAGCCGCAGGTCTTCAAGGATGCGGCGCTGCAAACGCGTTTTCATACCAAGGCCGCTTTGCACCTGAGCGTGGCGGCCGGCGTGCGATCCGGCAGCATCGCGCACTGGCTGGGCACCGATCGCGTGGTGCGCGCCATGCCCAACACACCGGCCCTGGTGGGCAAAGGCATGACGGCGCTGTTCGCGCGCGATGCCGTCACGGCCACCGACCGGCTGGCGATTGAAAAAGTGATCAAACCCACGGGCGACTACCTGTGGCTGGCCGAAGAAGCCCAGCTCGACGCGGTGACAGCGCTTTCCGGCTCGGGCCCGGCCTATGTGTTTTATTTCATCGAGGCGATGATCGAGGCGGGCACCGACATGGGCCTGCCCCTGGCGCAGGCGCGCCAGCTGGCGATCGGCACCTTTGTGGGTGCCGCCGCCCTGGCGCAGGCCTCGGACGAACCCCCGCAGGAGTTGCGCGCGCGGGTCACTTCCAAGGGGGGGACCACCTATGCGGCGCTGACGTCCATGGAGCAGGACCGCGTCAAAATGCAGTTCATGCGCGCCATCCATGCCGCCCGGCAGCGCGCGGCTGAACTGGGCGATGAATTCGGCGGGGCCTGAGTTTTTAAGCAAAAAAGGCCTGCGGCCCAATAAGCATAATGGCTGTAAGCTACATTTTTGATAGCAAACTTATCCGCCGCTCCCGGCGGAAAGTCCCGGGTTGCAAAGGGCTGGGGCCAAGTCAACCGCCTGCCGGGGGCAAACGTTGAACACAGGCGTACGTGCAGCTTGTCTTGAACCACACGGTGTGGCAAACCCGGCAGCAGTCGCGTTACAACTTTTTCCAACATCCGGAGCTTCATCATGAACAAACTTCTGTCTACCCTCATCAGCGCCGCCGTCCTCGCCATGCCCCTGGCCGTGATCTCCACGCAGGCATCGGCCCAGGCACCCGCAGCAGCTCCCGCCGCCGCGCCAGCCGCAGCCCCAGCCGCTGCACCAGAGAAAAAGGCCGCGGCCCCCGCCAAGGCAAAGGCCAAGCACAAAGCCAAGCGCAAGGCAAAAGCCAAAAAAGCCGTCTGATCACTCAGGCGCTGACCAAAAAGCCCGCCAAGTGCGGGCTTTTTCATGGGCGCATGTCCTGTTTCGCCTCGAAACTCAACGGCTCAGGTAAGACAGCGCAATCCCCGCAAACACCGCAAAACCCAGCCAGTGGTTGAGCCGAAAGGCCTTGAAACAGTCACCCCGCTCGCGTTTGCGGATCAGCCAGCCGTGCCACAGCGCCTGCGCCAACGCGACGCCGATTGCTATCAAATAAATAGCTGACTGCACAATACCCACAAGGGCCCAAGCCCAAATCGACAAGTAAAGCAGGTAGCAAAGCATGACGGCGGCCACATCAAACCGCCCCAGCGTGATGGCCGAGGTTTTCATGCCGATCTTCAGGTCGTCGTCGCGGTCCACCATGGCGTATTCGGTGTCGTAGGCAATCACCCAGAACAGATTGCCCAGCAACAGCACCCACGCCAGCAAAGGCACGCGCGACTGCACGGCGGCAAACGCCATGGGAATGCCGAAGCTGAACGCCACGCCCAGCACCGCCTGCGGCATGGACAGATAGCGTTTGGCATAGGGATACACCAGCGCAATGGCCAGCGCGGCAAACGACCAGGCGATGGTGGTGCTATTGGTCGTGAGCACCAGCCCAAACGCCAACAGCGCCAGCACGGCGCCGACGATAAGCGCCTCCCGCACCGACACCGCCCCGCGCGTCACCGGCCGCTCGGCCGTGCGCTTGACGTGGCGGTCAAACTCCCGGTCGGCCACGTCGTTGACGCAGCAGCCTGCGCTGCGCATCAGGATGGTTCCCAGCGTGAACACCGCCACCAGGTGCCAGCCCGGAAAGCCGTGCGATGCGATCCACAGCGCCGACAACGTGGGCCACAGCAGCAACAGCCAGCCCGCCGGACGGTTCCAGCGAACAAGCTGCAGGTAAAGATCGAGCTTTTGCTTTAGCAAGCCAGAAACGCGTCAGTCTTCCAAAAGCGAACGCAGCATCCAGGCCGTCTGCTCATGCACCGTCAGGCGCTGCGTCAGCAAATCGGCCGTCGGCTCATCGCTGGCCTTGTCGGCCACTGGGAACAATTCGCGTGCCGTGCGCGCCACGGCTTCATGGCCTTGCACCAGGATGCGCACCATCTCCAGCGCCTTGGGCGGCACCACGGGAACGTCGGGGATCGAGGCCAGCTTGCTGAACTGGGCGTAAGAGCCCGGCGCAGGGTGGCCCAGCGAACGGATACGTTCTGCCACCGGGTCGACCGCGGCCCAAAGCTCGGTGTACTGCGTCATGAACATCAGGTGCAAGGTGTTGAACATCGGGCCCGTCACGTTCCAGTGGAAGTTATGGGTGGTGAGGTAGAGCGTGTAGGTGTCGGCCAGCAGGCGGCTCAAGCCCCCGGCAATCGCGGCACGGTCTTTTTCACTGATGCCGATGTTGATGGAGGGCGCGGATTTTCCGGCAGTTTTGGTCGATGCTTTAGTCGACGCTTTAGTCGACGCTTTCGTCGATGTTTTGGCCATGGTGCTTCCTTTTTATTGAGAATTCAGGTTTGACTTTACGAAATCAGGATTGAAGCCGCAACAGCCGGCCTCTATACCCGTCATAGATGGAGGTCACGACAGGCGGTTGACGCCGGGCAGTTCGCAGGCGTAGATGGCATTGCGCAATGCGGCGATGGCCTCGTAACGGGTAAAGCTGCGCCGCCAGGCCAGCACCACACGCCGGCTCGGCGCATCGCCGTCGAAGGGCAGGTATTTGATAAACGAAGGCTGCTCTGCCGCCACTTTGCCGCGGCTCGCCGCGGGCTTTCCTTTGGCGGATTTCGCGGTTGCAGCCTGCTGGGCGAGCGCCTCCTTGGGCACACCCAGGCGCGGCACCAGCGTAATGCCCATGCCGGCCGCCACCATGTGCTTGATGGTCTCCAGAGACGACCCTTCAAAACTCTTGCTGATACCCTCGGCGCTGCTGGAAAAGCGCGCGAATTCGGGGCACACCTCCAGCACATGGTCCCTGAAGCAATGGCCGGTGCCCAGCAGCAGCATGGTTTCCTTCTTGAGCTCTTCGGCCGTCACGCTCTTGCGCGCCGCCAGCGGGTGGGCATTGGGAACCGCCGCCATGAAAGGCTCGTCGTAGAGCGGCGCAATCGCCAGGTTGGCATCGGGAAAGGGCTCGGCCAGAATGGCGCAGTCAATCTCGCCGGTGCGAAGCTCTTCGAGCAGCTTGACGGTGAAATTCTCCTGCAGCATGAGCGGCATTTGCGGCGTGTGCGCAATCGCCTGGCGCACCAGGTCGGGCAACAAATAGGGGCCTATGGTGTAGATCACCCCCAGCCGCAAGGCGCCGGCCAGCGGGTCTTTGCCGCGCTTGGCGATTTCGCGGATGTTGTCGGCCTGCTCGAGCACGCTCTGGGCCTGGCGCACGATCTCTTCGCCCAGCGGGGTGACAGTGATTTCGTTGGCGTTGCGCTCAAACAGCTTGACCTGCAGCTCTTCTTCCAGTTTCTTGATGGCCACGCTGAGTGTGGGCTGCGAGACGTGGCAGGCATCAGCCCCCTTGCCGAAATGTTTTTCCCGGGCTACGGCGACGATGTATTTGAGTTCGGTCAGCGTCATGGGCTTATTGTGCTGCTTTTCGGGTCCGCCGTATCACTGGGCAACTCACGCTTTCAGGTAGTCCGCTTTTCCGCCCAGCCAGCGCAGGATGTGGCGGCGTGCCAGTTCGGGGTGCCGGTCCAGCATCGCCGGTGCCAGCTCCCGCGCCCAGGCCAGCAGCGCGGCATCGGTTTCCAGGTCGGCAAAACGCAGCAGCGGCGCACCCGACTGCCGCGCCCCCAGAAACTCACCCGGCCCGCGGATTTCCAGGTCGCGCCGGGCGATTTCAAAACCGTCATTGGTTTGCGCCATGGCTTTGAGGCGTTCACGTGCCATCTCGCCCAGCCGTGAGGCTTCACCGGTCGAGTACAACAGCACGCAGGCGGAAGCCGCCGCGCCACGCCCGACCCGGCCGCGCAACTGGTGCAACTGGCTCAGGCCAAACCGCTCGGCGTGCTCGATCACCATCAACGAGGCGTTGGGCACGTCCACGCCCACCTCGATCACCGTGGTGCTCACCAGCACGCCCATTTGCCCGCCGGTGAAAAGGGACATCACAGCTTTTTTCTCGGCCACAGGCATGCGCGAATGCAGGAGACCCACCATCACGCCAGGCAACGCAGCACTGAGCGCTTCATGGGTCTGAGTGGCGTTGACAAGGTCGATGGACTCGCTTTCTTCAATCAGCGGGCAGACCCAGTAGATCTGCCGGCCTTCCGCAAGCTGGCCGCGTATGCGCGCAATCACTTCGTCGCGCCGGGCGTCGCTCACCACCTTGGTCACGATGGGCGTGCGGCCGGGCGGCAGCTCGTCGATGGTGGAGACGTCCAGGTCGGCGTAATAGCTCATGGCCAGGGTACGCGGGATGGGCGTGGCGGTCATCATGAGCAAATGCGGCTCCTCGCCGCCTTCGGTCATCTTGCTGCGCAGGGCCAGGCGCTGCGCCACGCCAAAGCGGTGCTGCTCGTCGATGATGGCCAGCGCCAGGTTTTTGAACTTCACCTTGTCCTGGATCACGGCGTGCGTGCCAATCACCAGGCCTGCGGCGCCGCTTTCGATCAGCGCCAGCATTTCACGCCGCTCCTTGGTTTTCTGGCTGCCGGTGAGCCAGGCGGTCTTGATGCCCAGGGGTTCCAGCCAGCCGATCAGCTTGCTGAAATGCTGCTCGGCCAGGATTTCGGTCGGCGCCATCAGCGCGCATTGCCAGCCCGCGTCGATGCAACGCGCCGCGGCCAGCGCCGCCACCACGGTTTTGCCGGCGCCCACATCGCCCTGCAGCAAGCGGTGCATGGGGATGTTTTTCTTCAGGTCCGCTTCAATTTCATCGCATACACGCCGCTGGGCAGCCGTAAGCCGAAACGGCAGGCGCTCCAGCAATTGCTCCTCCAGCGTGCACTGCGTACCGCGCATGGCCGGGCCCGCCAGGGCCGGCGCGCGCATGGCGGCGCGTATGCGCCTGGCCTGCAACTGGGAGAGTTGCTGGGCCAAAAGCTCCTCAGCCTTCAGCCGCTGCCAGGCGGGGTGGCTGCGGTCTTCCAGCGTGGACAGCGCCACATCCGGCGTCGGGTGGTGCAAAAACTGTAGCGCCTGGCGCAAGCTCCATAAGGGCTGCAGCGTGTTTTTGCTTAAAAACTCGGCTGGAATGGTCTCACTGAGGTCAGCCCGGGACAGCCCGCTCAGCACCGCTTTGCGCAAATAGTTCTGCGGCAAGGCAGCCACCGTGGGGTACACCGGCGTCAGCGCGCCGGGCAACTCACCGCCTGCGAGCCTGAAGGCGGGGTGGATCATTTCTCGGGCCACAAAACCGCCGCGGATTTCGCCGCGCACCCGCACGTGGGCGCCCACGCTCAATGTCTTCTGGTGGGCCGGGTAAAAATTGATAAAGCGCAGCACGCAGGTACCGCTGCCGTCGTCTACCGTCACCCGCAACTGGCGGCGCGGTCGGAAAGTGACGTCGCTGTGCGTCACAACGCCTTCTATTTGCACCAGGTCGCCGTCCCGGGCGTCGGCCAGCCGCACGATGCGGGTTTCGTCCTCGTAACGCAGGGGCAAGTGCAGGGCCAGGTCGATGTCGCGGCGCAGGCCCATTTTCTCGAGCGCTTTTTGCGCAGGGGATTTGGGCGGGGCTTTTTCAGTCCTGGCTTGAGGCGCGGCCGAGTCCCCGAGCCCGGCCTCGGGAGGGACGGTTTTTCTGGAGGAGGCACCGGAAGGCGACATGGGACAATTGTGCCTTCATGAAACCGCATTTCACCCTCAGCGATTTTGATTTCACGCTGCCCGAAGAACTCATCGCCCAACACCCCGCAGCCCAACGCAACGCCTCGCGCCTGCTGGACGGCCGGGAAGACCTGCCGGTGGACCGCCGCTTCACCGAACTCCCGGGCCTGCTGCAGCCGGGCGACCTGCTGGTGTTCAATGACACCAAAGTCGTCAAGGCCCGCCTCTTCGGCCAGAAGGCCAGCGGCGGCAAGCTCGAGCTGCTGATTGAGCGGGTGCTGTCGCCGCATGCGGACGCAGGCCATGAGGTCGCCGCCCACATGAAGGTCAGCAAAAAACCTTTGCCCGGCGCGGTGATGCAGATGGACGGCGGTTTTACCGCCACATTGCTGGGCCGCTGGCCCGAAGAGAACGGGCCGCTTTACCGTTTTCGCCTCAGCAGCGACCCGTATGCGCTGATGGCGCAGCACGGCCATGTCCCGCTGCCGCCCTACATCACGCACACCGACTCCGCCGACGACGAGCAGCGCTACCAGACCGTGTTTGCCAAAAACCCGGGCGCCGTGGCGGCGCCCACCGCCGCGCTGCATTTTGACGAGGCCGTGCTGGCTGAGCTGGAAGCGCGCGGCGTCCAGCGCGCCAGCGTGACCCTGCACGTGGGCGCCGGCACCTTCCAGCCCGTCAAGGCAGAGAACATCGCCGACCACACCATGCATTTCGAGCGCTTTGAGGTACCCCTCGCCACGCAAGAAGCCATTGCGGCCTGCAAGACGCGCGGCGGCCGGGTGGTGGCCGTGGGCACCACCACCGTACGGGCGCTGGAGTCGCATGCCAAATTCGGCCCCGGCTGCGACGACACCAACATCTTCATCACGCCCGGCTTTGAATTTGCCGTGGTCGACCTGCTGCTGACCAACTTTCACCTGCCCAAAAGCACGCTGATGATGCTGGTCAGCGCGTTTTCGGGCTATGAACACATCATGGCGCTGTACCGCCACGCCATTGCCCAGCGCTACCGCTTTTTCAGCTATGGCGACGCCATGCTGCTGCAGCGAAAAGCCCTCCGGGCCACACCTGACGGCGCCTGAATCTCTCCGCGCACACCTGCGACAATCCCAAGATGCTCGAATTTGAAGTTCTGAAGACCGATACCCCGGCCGGCGAAGGGGCTGGCGCCTACCTCGGCTCCTACGCCCGGCGCGGCAAGCTGACGCTCAACCACGGGGTGGTGCAGACCCCCATTTTTATGCCGGTCGGCACCTATGGCACGGTCAAAGGCGTGATGCCGCAGTCGCTGCACGACATGGGCGCGCAGATCATCCTGGGCAACACCTTTCACCTCTGGATGCGCCCCGGCCTGGATGTGATGCAGCAGTTCGGCGGCCTGCACAAGTTTGAAAGCTGGAACAAGCCCATCCTGACCGACAGCGGCGGCTTCCAGGTCTGGTCGCTGGGCGAGATGCGCAAGATCTCCGAAGAGGGCGTGAAGTTCGCATCGCCCGTCAACGGCGACAAGCTCTTTTTGACACCCGAGATCTCGATGCAGATCCAGACCGTGCTCAACAGCGACATCGTGATGCAGTTTGACGAGTGCACGCCTTATGACACCAAGGGCCACATCACCACCGAAAGCGAAGCGCGCAGCTCGATGGAGCTGAGCCTGCGCTGGGCCAGCCGCTGCATCACCGAATTCAAGAAGCTGGAGAACCCCAACGCGCTCTTCGGCATCGTGCAGGGCGGCATGTTTGAAAACCTGCGCCAGGAGTCACTCGACGCACTGGTCGAACTGGACCTGCCCGGTTACGCGATCGGCGGCGTGAGCGTGGGCGAGCCCAAGGAAGAAATGCAGCGCATCATGGCGCACACGCCGCATCGCCTGCCAACGCACAAGCCGCGCTACCTGATGGGCGTCGGCACGCCTGAAGACCTGGTCGAGGGCGTAGCCGCTGGTGTCGATATGTTTGACTGCGTGATGCCGACCCGCAATGCGCGCAACGGCCACATGTTCACCCGCTTCGGCGACCTGAAAATCCGCAACGCGCGCTACAAGACCGAAGACCAGCCAGTGGATGCAACCTGCAGCTGCTACACCTGCAAAAACTTCTCGCGCGCCTACATGCACCATTTGGACCGCTGCGGCGAGATGCTGGGGCCCATGCTGTCGAGCATCCACAACCTGCATTACTACCTGAACCTGATGCAGGAAGTGCGCGACGCACTGGATGCCGGGCGCTTTGGCGAGTTCACCGCGCAGTTCCGCGCAGACCGGCAGCGAGGGGTGTAATGAACATCAACCTGCAACGATGGATTGACCGCTGGGCCGGCATTCCGCTGTGCGCGGCGGTGTCGGGCATTGATGCGGTCATGCGCCGCTTTCGCAACGACGATGCCAACAAGGCGCCTCGCGCCATCGTGGTAATTTTGCTGTCGGAGATGGGCAGCCTGGTGCTGGCGCACGACATGTTTGCGCGCCTGAAACAGCGCTACCCTGATGCCCCGCTGCATGCCCTGCTCTTCGGCAAAAACCGCGAAATCCTCGACCTGATGAAGGTGGTGGACCCGGCCAACGTGCACACGGTAAACGACAAATCGCTGGGTGGCCTGCTCTCCAGCCTGTGGAAGGCCATTGGCGAGCTGCGCCGCGCCAATGTGGACGTGGCCATTGACTGCGAGCTGTTTTCGCGCATCAGCAGCCTGTTGTCGTATGCCAGCGGCGCGCGCATTCGCGTGGGCTTTCACCGGCATACGCAAGAGGGCCTGTATCGCGGCTCGCACATCAACCGGCCCGTGCCCTACAACCCCTACCACCACATCAGCGCGCAGTTCCTGACACTGGCGCGCGCGATTGACTCAACTGCCGTGCCGAAGTCAAAGCTGCCGGCCAACATGGCCGCGACCGCCACCGGCAAGCCACCACCGCATGTGCAACTGGACGCGGCGCTGGTGCCTGGCATCCAGATGCGGCTGGCGCAGGACTTCCCCGCCATTGCCGGCAAGCCGCTGGTGCTGGTCTATCCGGGCGGCGGCATCCTGCCGATCCGCGCCTGGCCGCTGGCTTCATACACCGCGCTGTGCGAAGGCCTGGTGGCTGACGGCTGCGCCGTGGCCGTCATTGGCCTGAAGGATGACCAGGCACTGGCGCGGCAGTTGGTGGCCAATGTGCAGGCGGCCTTCCCGGGCAGCCCGGTGATCGATCTCACCGGCTATACCCGCTCGATTTCCGAATTGCTGGCGCTGTTCCATATCGCGCGCCTGCTGGTGACCAATGACGGCGGGCCCGGGCAGTTCGCGGCGCTCACGCCCATCTGGACGCTGATGCTGTTTGGCCCGGAAACCCCCGGCCTTTATGCGCCGCTCACGCCGCAGTGTTATTCCTTCTACAGCCAGTGGCCCTGCTCGCCCTGCCTGACCGCTTATAACCACCGCTCGTCTTATTGCGACGGCGACAACCAGTGCCTGAAAGTCATCGCACCCGAAGCCGTACTGGCCAAGGCACGCGAATGCCTGGCAGCGCCCTGAACCCCAAACCCCATGTCCGCACTCCGATCCTTTGCCGAAGCCGTCATCCGGCGCCTGCCCGAGCGCCTTCAGCCCATGGTGCGCTGGCGCTTCATCAAGTTCGGCGTGGTGGGCGCCAGCGGCACGGTGGTCAACCTTGCCGTGCTGTATGTCGCGCAGGAGTTTTTGTTCAGCCGTATCGCGGACTTTCACGACCGGCTCAACTACTCCATTGCGCTGGCAATCACGGTCGCCACGATCAGCAACTTCTACTGGAACCGCCGCCTGACCTGGCGCGACCGCAAGCACGAGGTCCATCATTCGGCTCTGTTCCTGTTTGGCAAGTATGTGATGGCCGCCGGCCTGGCCATCGTGCTGCAGTCCTTGCTCACCAAATGGCTGGCCCTGTACATGCACTATCTGCTGGCCAACGTGCTGGCGATCGTGTTGTCCAGCGTGTGCAATTTTGTGGCCAACGACCGCATGACTTTTCGCCGCCGCCGCGCCAAAATTGCGGCGGCCGACGAAACCCTCGCGCCCCACACCCATGACAAACCTTGAGTCCCTGAAGAACCGCCTCCCCGTCCACCGCATCTGGATAGGGCTGGCCCTTCTGGTGGCCCTGGGGTATTTGTTCGGCCTGGGCGGTGACCACATTCCCCGCAACGGCGATGAGCTGGTGTACGCCCACATCGCCAGGCTCACGGCAGAGACCGGCAAGTGGCTGCCGCTGGTCAGCTCCTACGACTTCATGCGCAACACCAAGCCGCCTGTGCTGTTCTGGCAGGCCATGGTGGCCGGCGGATGGGGCGAGCACTGGACGCTGCTCAACCTGCGCCTGCCCAGCATTGCCTACACCTGGGCGATCGCCCTGATGACGGCACTGCTGGCCTGGAAGATTGTTCGCGGCGATACCGCCGCAGCCCCCGAAGCCGAAGGCCGCCACCGCCATGCGCTCGCCATGGGTGCGATCGCAGCCATCATCTACCTGTCGTTCTTCAGCACCTACCGCTACGGCCGGCCTTACCTGACCAGCGCCCCTGAGACCTTCTGGCTCTTCGGTGTGCTGTTTGCCGTTGCCTGGTCACCCGCCAAACTACTGGCCTCACGCTGGAAGTTTCCTCTGCTGGCGGGGTTGGCCCTTGGCATCGGCTGCCTCTACAAATCTTTTGTCATGGTGGTGCCGGTGGGCTTTGCGCTGGCGCTGTGCTACCAGACCCTGGGCGCACGAAAAGCGCCCTGGCAGGTCTTGCGGACCGGCATCGTGACCGACGGTATCAAGGTCACTGCCATGTGTGTTTTGGCGCTGGCAATTTTCGGCTTGTGGTTTGCCATCGATCCGCAGCCGGGTGAGGTCTGGCGCGAGTTTGTCGTCGGCGAAAACGCCGGCAAGATGAATTCATCCAAAGGCTACTTCGCCATCGCATTCAGCGGCAGCAGCGGCGTGCTGACGATACTGACGGGCTATTTTTCCAATGCGCTTTTTTTGCTGCCTGTCGCCGTGGGTTGTTTTGCGGCGGCATGGCGCAGCTATCGCCAGCGCCGAGGCACCGGGCAAACGGTCAGCGATGCCGAAAAAGCCATGTGGCTGTGGATGCTGGCATTCGCGCTGGTGTTCATGGTGCCCACGCAGCGCTCCACGCGCTACCTGATTCCCGCCATGCCGGCGCTTGCCGTGCTGATCGCGCTGTATTGGGACCGCATCGCGCGCATCTGGTTCAGCTTGACGCTGGTGATTTGCCTCATAGGCGCGCTGGCCATGGGCCTGATCGGCTACGGCGGCGTGCGGGCTACGCAGCATGCGTGGCTGTTCTCGCCGCTTTACTGGGTCTTCCTGGGCGCACTGGCTATTGCTTGCGTGGCCGGCATGCTCAAAGCCCGATGGACTCGCCCCATTACCGCGCTCAGCAGCTTTGCCGTGCTGTTTGCACTGGCCTGGGTCACATTGCCCTTCAATGGCGACATGGGCCGCTTCCGCGGCGATACCAATGCGCTGCTCAAAGGGCAGGCAGTGTCGGTGCCCAGCAACTTCAACGGCCACTTCGAGCGCTACGAGTTCATCATCCCCGGCGCAAAAATTGTTCCCTACTTTGCCGCGCAGCCGGTGGACTACCAGGACGCCGATGCGCTTTTCAAGACGACGCGCTACGCGCTGGTGCAGCGCCGCGTGGGGCAAACACCCTGCGACGCCTGCCGCGTCCTCGACGAGCGCTGGGACCTGCGCTCACGCCAGGACGAAAAGGAAGGCACGTTCGGCGCGTTCAAATCGCCCGAGACCTATTGGTACGCCAAAGAATATCTGGTCGAACGGGCTGCGCCCTGAACTGGCGGACCGCCCCCACAATTCCGCCACCCCCCTCGATCCCCTCAATCCCGCCAAGCTTCACACAGGAAAACCCATGTCCCGATTCCCGAGATTTGCAGGGGCCTTTGCCCTGGCCGCAGCCATGATGGTGCTGGGCGGCTGCGCCACGGCCATCAAGCCGCATGAGACGACCGGCGCGCCCATGCTGGATTTCCAGAGCATGGCGCTGAACCCCGGCAACGGCGGTGAACTGGTCAAGGCCGATGCATTGCAGCCGGGCGACATCATCCTCACGGCTGAAAACGGCCTGAACTCCGTCGGCATCCGGCTGATCACGCTGTCGCCCGTCAGCCATGCGGCAATTTATATGGGCAACGGGCAGATCGCCGAAGCCGTGGGCTCGGGCATTCGCATCCGGGGCATCGATGCCGTGCTGGCCGACGAGGCGACAGTGGTGGCCTTTCGCCACCCCGACCTCACCGCCGGGCAAGCCGTCCAGATCAACACCTTTGTGGCCAGCCACGAAGGCCAGAAATACAACTACCTGGGCGTGATGCTGCAAGCCCCGTTTGCGCTGGAGCGGCGCATGTGCGAGCTGCCGCTGGTGCCTTCCACGGTGCGGGACTTCTGCATTCGCGGCATCGCCGCCGTGCAGCTCGGGCTGGGCCGCAACGACCAGTTCTTCTGTTCGCAATTCATCCTCGAGGCCTACCGCAGCGCGGGCCTGCCGCTTACCGACGCCGACCCGCGCCTGATCAACCCCGGCGACCTGCTGCACATGAGGGAGGGCGATGTGCCCTCCGTCATGATTCACAAGCCGCTGAGGTATGTAGGCCATCTCAAGGCGGCTCCGCTCATGGCCGTTGCAGAGCCGCTGGGGCAATAACAGCGCCGCTTGCCGCGAGGGGTTTAACCGCCCACGTGCATGGTGAACTGCGCACCATTGGACAGCTTGCACTCCCCGGTGCCCATGGTGGACGAGTTCATCTGGTAGCGGCAGCTGATATAGCTGCCCCGGCTGCCCGAACCATTGGCCACGCCTTCACGCACGGGTGAGCCCGCGATACGGGTGGCTTCGCCGTTAAAGCTTTCGCCATTGATATTGGTGGTGAAGGTTCCGCGCCCATTCATGTCATTGGTCACCACCGCGCCCACCATGCCGTAAACCCTCGCAGCGTCGTTCGCCGGATACAGGCGCGCCGCAAAGGTCGTGCTGGCAGGCATTGCCGGCGTGACATACACCGTGGAAGAGCTGACGGGCGGATGGCCGGGCTGAATCGGCACCACGTAGCAGCCCGTCAGGGCACTTGCGCCGAGCACGGCCGCCGCCAGGGCCTTGCGGCCTGAAAGGCATGCCATGTGTGACAAGGAAAACAGGGACGAATCGATCTTCATAAATTACCCGAGGGCCCAAGCAAATGCTTGTGAGGGCAGTGTGGACCGGCTTCTTCAAAAAGGCTCTTCAAAAGATACAAGATTAGTTGTTTTGTACGATAAGTATCTAATTCAGATACCTCACCGGGAAATGCCATCTCCGTGACGAACGTCACGGCGACGCCTTGGCCTGCAAAATGTTCAACGGGTAAACGGCGAATAGCCGAGGCGCAGCGCAAAGCCCCAAGCTCAGGCACCATCACGCTTCCGACCCACTTTTCTGCCGCAAAGATGACCATGCAATACCGCCGCCTTGGAAACAGCAACCTCAAAGTCTCCGTCCTGTGCCTGGGCACCATGATGTTCGGCAAGCAGACCCCGTTTGAAGAAGCCGGGCGCATCGTGGCCTCGGCCCGCGAGCATGGGCTTAACTTCATTGACACGGCCGACGTCTACAACCAGGGGCAGTCCGAGAAAGACGTGGGCAAACTACTGGCCGGCCAGCGGCACCACTGGGTGCTGGCCAGCAAGCTGGGCAACCCGGTCAGCGAGAACATCAACGAGAGCCACTATTCGCGCCGCTGGCTGATCCAGCAAACCGACGCCATCCTGGCGCGGCTGCAGACCGACTACCTGGACATCCTCTACCTGCACCGCGACTACCACGAAGAAAACCTCGAGGAAGCCGTGCGCGCGCTGGGCGACCTGATACGCGCAGGCAAACTGCGCAGCTTCGGCCTGTCCAACTTCCGCGGCTGGCGCATCGCCGAGGTGGTGCGGCTGTGCAAAGAGCTCGGCGTGCCGCAACCGGCTGTTTGCCAGCCTTACTACAACCTGCTCAATCGCGGCCCCGAGGTCGAGATCCTGCCAGCCTGCGGCCACTATGGCATCGGCGTCGTGCCCTACAGCCCCCTGGCGCGCGGCGTGCTCACCGGCAAATACCCGCCCGGCCAGCCGCCGGCCGAGGGAACCCGCGCCGGCAGCGGCGACAAGCGCATCCTGGAGACCGAGTTCCGTGAAGAGTCACTGGTGATCGCGCAGAAGATCAAGGCGCGCTGCGAAGCCAAAGGCCAGGTCCCCGGCCAGTTCGCCGCGGCGTGGGCGCTGGCCAATCCGCTGGTCAGTTCGGTCATCGTCGGCCCGCGCACGCTGCCACATCTGGAGGATGTGTATGGCGCGGTTGACCTGGTGCTGGATAAGGCCGACGAAGCCTTCGTCAACGAACTGGTGGTGCCCGGCCATGCATCCAGCCATGGTTACAACGATCCGGGCTACCCCTTCTTCGGCCGCCCCCTCTAAACCTTGCTCAGAGGGCGGGCGCGTCGTCGGCGCCCGTCTGCGGGAGCTTGAGTTTTTTGTCCGCTGTGGTGCCGCAAGCGTGGCAAAACTTGGCAAATGCGCTCTTGCGGGTGGTGCACTTGAAGCAATGGTCAAACAGGCCGATGCCGCAATGCGGGCAGAAATCGATCTCTGCGTTCTTCAGGTCCACAGCCCGCTCGCAGCCGGGGCACACGCTCTTTGACAATCGCGTCAGCGCCGTGTCGTAGCTCAGCTCTTCGCGGCGTTGTGCATCCGGTAGTTGTTCGGCCTGCTTCTGCTTTTCCAGGTAGCGGTTCAGCGAAACGATGGCCTGCCGGCCCACCAGCGCCGTGACGATGATGCCCACGATGTAGCGCACATAACCGCCGTAACTGGGCAAGTAGGGCACCAACTCGACGAAGAAAGCGAACACGGCAAAGAAGATGAAGCCCCACACAAAAGGCCAGTACGTCGTCTTGCGCTTTTTCGCAAACAGCCAGCCAGCCGCGATCAGCAGCGGAAGGGTCAGGGCAAGGCGATACAGAAAGACGCGCAACTCCACGCGCCGGTATTCGGCATTGAGCTGCACCTGGGCAGCTTCCTCCAGTTCCGCCAGCTTGCGGCGTTCGCGCGCTGCGCCTTGCCGGGCATCCAGCGCGGCTTGCTGCTGGGCCTCCACTGCGATGCCTGCCGCGCGCTCACGGTCTTTCAGTGTGTCCAGCGCCCGCGTGCGCGACAGCAGCTCGGTGTCCTGTTCAGCCAGCTGCGTGGCGCGCCGCGTGGACAGCCAGTTGTCGAAGGTTTCACGCGCAGCGGCCGAATCTGCCTGGGCGGCCCGGCGTTTGAGCTGGGCTTGCTCCAGCGCGGTTTGCGCGTCGCGCTCTGCCCGCTCTGCCGTCTTGATGGCGTTGCGCGCCGCATTGCTGGCCGCGGCGTCCATGTAGTCGTCAAGCGAGAGCTGCTTCTCCACTTTCGGCAAATCGCCGACCACCGTGCCACCTAAGCCGATCAGGAAGCCGGCAAACACCAGGGCCACAAGCCAGAGGCCGCGGTGCATCCATTTTTCCGTCAGTCGCAAGGTATTGGCCATGGTTATCTCCGTTTACTGGAAATCACAAAAAAGCTTGTCACAGTTTGATGATGGTCACGGGTTTGCCGGGCACCGTCATCTGCGCGCGTTGCAGCCAGTCGAATACCGAATCCACCGTGACGGTCTCGATGCGGTCGGAAAACCGCTTGTCGTTAGGGTGGTCATCGAAGGCGACATTCGCCGCGGTGATGCGCCCGCCCAGCCGGGTCAAGGGACCCAGCTTGAGCGTGGTGGGCTCGTAGCCCTTGAATTGCAGCCAGGCCTGCGCCTTCTCACGTGTGGTCACCCCGGGTTCCATGGCGGCGCCCATGGTTTCAATCGCCCACTGGTTGGACTGCTGGTACTTGCGGCCCCACACGTAGCTCACGACGCTGTAAGGCTTGTGGTGCATGGCCGTCAACCGGCTGGGGTCCTGCAGCAGCGCCAGGAGGCGTGCCTGGACTTCGGGCGTGGGCGCCACCCAGGCGGCTTCGTAACGCCACAGGTCGTCGAGGAAGAATTCACCCAGCCCCTGCCGGTAAACCGCTGACTCGCCGGTGCCGCAGGTGTTGAGCTTGTGCACCACGCGCCAGGTCATGCCGCCCTGGCCGTCAGGCAGCTGATAGGCCAGGCCCAGGTGCGAATAGCGAATGCCGTATTTGCCCAGGTCCTGGCCGGCCCGCGCCAGCACCACGACTTTCTCGCCACTGGCGTTGAGCGACGCCAGCGTCTTCTCGGCCAGCGTCATGCCGCGCTCCACCGTTTGCGGCGTGGTTTTGCCGGCTTCGCAAGAGCGCCCCGCATGGGCGCCCGGCGCCGCACCCAGGAAAACAGCCGCCAGCAACAGCGGTGCAAAGAATTTCTTCGGGATGTTCATGGGATGGCTCCGGCTTACTGCGTCAGCCGCTCGTTGTGCAGCAAGGCACGGCCCAGTGCGTTGGGAATGAAGGCAATGGCTTCGCCGGCGGCGGACAACACCACGCCCGCGCCCACGACGCTCACCACCACGGCCGTTCCTGCCGCCATGGACACACCCGCAACACCCCTGCCCACAATTTCGATGCTGGCGCGGGCGCCGTCAGAAGCCCGCTCCAGCACATACACCGTACCGCGCGCCGTGCTTTCGACGGTCTTGACCACCAGCACGGCGCCCGCCGTGGACAGCACCACCGGGATGGCCACCACGGCGCCCGCTGCGGCGCTGGCGCCCACCACGACCGAGGCCACCGGCAAGGCCGAGACAGCGCTCAAGGCCGAGGCCTCTGACTGGGCCTGAACATTCAATGAGGCTCCAGCCAAGGCGAATATTAGGGAGGCAGCTATCAAATATGTGGCAAACCGGTTCTTCATGATGGACTCCTGTGTTCGTGTGTCGGTTTCTTTATTCGCTGGCCGCATGGTTGCGGGACATGCGGCCGGCCAGGCGGGCTTCGCTCAGGTCAGCTTCGTGGCGGTCGCGCAGGGTCTTGGCCAAGGTAAAGCTGCAGGTGATCAGGTAGAGCCAGCTCACACCCAGGAAAGCCTTGTAGGTTTCATTGACCTCCATGCGCCACAGGCCCCAGCCGGTCAACGACATCGCCAGAAAAAAGCCGCCCCACACCACCAGCTTGAACATGGGCGTATCGGCCAGCTTGCCGTCGGCCCTGCTTTGTTCCTGGTCTCGCACGTACTTGGCCAGCACGAAAGCAGCCGACAGGCAGAAGAAATAACCCATGACCATGAAAGCGCGGTCCAGGTCTTTGCCGGGCAACCAGGACAGGCCCACGGCGCAAAGAAAGACGGCGATCAAAAAAGAAACCCAGACTTGCAGTTGCCAGGGTTTGGAGTCACGGTGTATCAGCGTCTGCATAAAAAACCTTGCGGTTGTTGAGGTGCCGCTACTGTGCGGTCCAGCGCTTCAAAATCGCGCAACTAACGATGCAGGCCTTCAACAAGGATCGAAGAGTATTGAATTTTGATACTTGCTCAAGAGACCGGTCTAGGGATGCCTTAGCGCCTCGGTCATGCGCTGATTGAACAGGGCCGGATCTTCAATTTGCGGAATATGACCGACACCAGGCAATACCAGCAGCCTTGATCCGGCGGCCAGGCGCTGCAGGGTTTGGGCCTGGGGCAGCGGCGTGATGGTGTCCTCCTGCCCCCAGACCAAGGTCAGCGGCATGGGCAGCGTGCGGAAACCTTCCGGCGTCTCGCTCAGGGACTTGCCGCTCTCGCCGGCAAATTGCGCGGCCCAGTCGCCCAGGCTGGCGCTGAAGCCGTCCAGCACGAAAGGCTGGCGATAAATAGCCGTGCGCGAAGGCGTGACCACCTCCTTGCGGGCCACAAACTGGCGCAACCAGAACTCGCTGAACAAGGGCTGGGTACCTACCGTGGCAATCAGCGCCGTGCGCAGCGGGCGAATGCCAAAGAGGCTCGCCGCCACGCCGCCGCTGTTCGCCGGTGCGGGATATTCCATCAGGCCGATCGCCGCGTCGACGAGGATGAGATGACGCACGCGGTCGGGTTGCAGCATGGCGGCTTCGGCCGCGGGCCCGCCGCCATAGGAGTGGCCCAGCAGCGTCACCGGGCCGAGCTTCAGCGCATCGATCAAACCGATGATGCGGCGCGCCTGCGCGGCACGGCTGTAGTCCCGTGTGGCCGGCCGCGTGCTGAAGCCGAAGGGCGGCAGGTCCACCGCGATGACGCGATAGCCGGCGGCCGCCATGGCCTGTACATTCTGGTCCCAGGTGCCGCTCCAGGCGCCGGTACCGTGAGTCAACACCAACGGCGGCGCGGCCGGGTCGCCGAACTCCTGCACATACAACTCGACGTCATGCGCACGCAGCCAGCGCCCTTCCCTGGGTGCCGCCTCGCGCGGGCTGTGGTCCTCAACCCACAGCATGCGGGCCCATGAAAAAGCCACCACCAGCAACAGGCAGGCCACCAGCGCAAGAAGCGCACGCCAAGGGTAAACGAGCCAACGTCGTCCCGGCTTGAGCTCACGCCGCTTAATAGTCAAACACGTGCTCCACCTGCAGCCTGGCGGCTTGCCACTGGCGCAAGGACTCGGCGAGGTCTTTCACAGGCACCGTCAGCACGACCCGCTGGGTGCCGGGCCGGGTGAGGATGGCTTGCTTCAAAACCGGTGTGGCCGGGCTGGCGGGTTCCCAGGCGGCAGGCGCCAGCAGGCTGACCAGGATGAATGAACTGTTGCCGGCGATCTCGCTGAAATTGACGCCCTGCACCGCCAGCGCCTGCGCATAGCGCATGAAAGCCTCATAGCGGGGGATAGTCACCAGCGCCGAGCCGTCGGGCGACGGCGCAAGCACCTTCAGTTCCGGCAGCGCGGCGTCAGCCCGCGGCACAGGTTTTGCCACCACGGCCGTGACCGGCAATGGCGCGTCGTAAATCGTCTGTGTGCCCAGCTTGATCAAGCGGGCATAACCCGCTTTGACCAGGTATTCGGTCGTGAGTGCAAAGCGGCGCTCCCATTTGCGGAGCATGTCCGGCCCGGTGAGCGGCACATCGCGCCAAAGACCCGCCAGCGCCTTGTCGAAGTCATACAGGTACCAGGGATCTACACGGATAAACCGTACATAGTCCTGCGCAACGTTGGCTGCATGCCTGTCCTCGGGCGTGGTCCGGCCGCCCAGCGATTCGGCGAGCCGTCCGATGAGCGTCTCATAGGCCGACTTAACCGCATACTCGACCGTCGTGCTGGTGCCTATCACCATGATCATCAGGTGGTAACCCGGATTGAGGTCGAGCCCGCGGCGGCGCGTCTCGTCAAAGACGGCTTTGTAGCTTTCCCAGAACTGGCCGATATGCCCATAAAAAGGAAAGCGGCTGGGTGCACTGGCGCCTATGAACTCGCCGTACTCATAGGGGCTGAACACCAGGAACCACTCGGGGTAAGTGAGCAGCGTCTGCTCGACGCCACGCACATGCTCGGGGCCGGCCACCGGCGCAGGGCCGGCGGCCGGTGCCATCCCCGCGAGTGCGGCAAACGCGCTTGCGGCGGCGAGATTGCGCAGCCAGCGCCTCATGCGGCAGCCCCGCCGGATTTGGTGAATACCAGCAGCACGTTGTCGGAGGGATCGTGCGCCTGCAACTCGCGCTTGCCGCTGTCTTTCAGTCCGCGCTCGCCAAGGTAAGCCACCCACTCGGCGACAGGCCGGAAGTAGCGCAGTTCGCGCTGGTTGGTTTCCCATGCGCCGTTCAGGCCGGCATTAAAGACCGTGTGCACCAGCGAGACAAACGTGAACATCTCGGGCGTGGTGACGTCGTGGTCGCGCAGGATGAACATGCCGCCGGGTTTAAGCACCCGCACGATGGAGGCAACAAAGGCATCCAGTTTATCCAGCGGGCAGTGGTGCAGGCCGATGTAGCAGGTCACCAGCTCCACGCTGGCATCGGGCAGGCTCGCCGGCAGCGGGTCATAGTCGTTCATGGGCACAAAGCTGCCGATCTTGAACAGGCCGCCGCGCTCGGCGATGTCCACCGGCGAGTTGGTGGGCGCCACATCGTTGACCAGCGTGATGGGACCATTGACCTTGATGCGTTTTTTCAGCTCGCTGATGTAGCGGCCGGTGGAGCCGATTTCCACATAACCGTCAATCTGCTTTTTGCCGCCCAGGAGCCGCTGCGTCTGGTCGGCCATTTCCTTCTTCTGTTTGAAGAGCGCCGGCAAAGCCAGCGTCAGGTCAGCCATGAAGGGCTTGATCTTCGGCAGCTCACGCTGGAGCCTGCGGTAAATGGCCTCGTCGTTGTCGAGTTCGGCCGACGTGTTCTTGATCAGCGTGTGAAACCGGTCCTCGGGATAAAGGCGGTAAATGTTCTGCAGGAACTTGTAAAAACCGTCGTGCCAGCGAGTGGCACTGAAGACGGCGCGGAATTCCGAGGCGGGGGAGGTGGTGGTCATGGCAGGCCCTGTCGTTCAGGTGTTGGAGGCGTTCAATGTGGGGTTCAGCGTGGGGGCGTAGTACTTGTCCCACAGCACATTGCGCAAGCGGAACTGCGGATCAAGCTTGCGTTTGAGCGCGAACAGCTCTTTGGCCCGTGGGTAGGCGGCATGGAATTGCTCCGCCGTTGCATGCGGCTGGTAGGGCAGGTAGTAGCTGCCGCCGACGCGGATGGCCGCATCAATCAGCTCACGTGTCCAGACCGAGACGCGGTTGATCGCGTTGTCCCGGGTGCGCTGCTTGTAATAAAGGACAAACGCAAAGGTCTCACCCCTGGCCCATGCCAGCAGGGTGCCGGGATCCGGCCGCGCATGCCGCACTGACACGTTGAGCGCATTGACGCGATAGCGCTGCAGGATCTCCGCCATGACCGGCACGAAATCGTCAAAACGCTCCACCGGAATGAAGTACTCCTGTAGCACATAGGTCGTGTGCTTGCGGGAAGCCGGCTCAAGCTCTGCCACGTCGTAACCCGCCTCAAAATTGCGCCAGTGCACCTTGCGGAAAAAGTAAAGAAGCGGATCGATCAGGTATTCGCGCCGCCATTTTCCCAAGGGCGTCTCGGTCACGGCCCACACAAAATAACGGTTCACAGGGTAGCTGTCGCCACCTTGCTGCAAACGCCTTGGCTCGGTGGTGGCTTCGTCAGTACGTGCCCAGGTGACAGAACGCACCTTGCGGTAGTGCGGCGGATACAGGTCGGCATTGTGGAAAACCGCGTCCTGGAAATGCCTGACCTTGGCCTTGAAGTGGCTGATGTATTCAGCCGCACTCATCTTGCGGGCCAGCCGCTTGACCTTGGTGTTGTCGGCCAGGTCCAGCTCGGCTTCAACAATCACCGCCACACCGCCGTAGCCGCCGATCACGGCATAAAAGAGTTCCGCATTGACGGAAGGCGAAGCATCCTGCACGCTGCCGTCGGCCAGAATCACCCGGATCTCCCGCACCGACATCACCACGGCGCCCAAACCCATATAACGGCCATGGCAGTTCACGCTGAGCGCACCGCCCACCGTGAAGTTGGCATAGGTCTGCATGATCTTGACGGCCAGGCCGTGCGGGTCGACAAAGCGCTGGATATCACACCAGCGAATGCCGGCCTGCACGCGGATGACCTTGTCTTGCGGAAAGAACGCGATGACCTGGTTCATGTCGCGCATGTCCAGATGCAGGCTGCCGGGGCTGGCGGTCTGGCCGCCCATGCTGAAATGCCCGCCGCCCACGGACAGCGGCCCGTCGGTGCGGCGGATGGCATCGGCCACCTCGGCCACAGTTTTCGGTTTGCTGATGGCCCAGACTGCCACCGGGTTCAGGCCGGTGACGTCGTTGACGATTAATGAGTTTTGCTGCATCCCTTGGTCCCTTTTTTGGTGGCTGAGCTTTAGCGAACCACGAGATAGTCGCCACGCGGCAACAACGGGTCAGGGCCCCAGCGGTTGCCCTCGGGCACGCCGCGCCGCAACGCCAGCTGCCACAGCAGCCAGAGCGCCCCCGCCACGGGGACCACCACGAGCAGCAACCACCAGCCGGAGTAATTCCGGTCGTGCAGCCGCCGGATGCAGAGCAACACCAGCGCCGCCAATGCGGGCACATTGATGACCCAGGTCAGCACGCTTGCCGTAGAGTGGCCGAACGCGCCCCACACCAGGTAGAGCACGCCCCAGACGACCAGCCCGTGAAGCCAGAAAGCCCCGCGGGACAAACGGCCTCCGGCTTTGAAAAATTGAAGTGCTTTCATGCATCTCCCTGTTGAAGAAGTTGTTCAACCTTGGCATGCAGGCTCTCAGGCGCCACATTTTCTGCCGCCAGAGGTGCGCCCACGTTCAGGCCCACCCGGCTGAAGACGCCGCGGCGAAAGGGCTTGACCATGGCGGTGCCTTTTTCCACACGGCTGAAGAACGAGCCCCACAGATTGGTCAGTGCCATGGGCACCACCGGCACCTGCAAGCCGTCGCGCTCGGCGTTTTCAAGAATCTTCATGATGCCGCCCTTGAAAGCCTGGAGTTCGCCGTCTTTGGTGATGCCGCCTTCGGGGAAGATGGCCAGCAGGTCGCCGTCGCGCAGCACCTTGGCGGCCGCTTCAAAGGCCGCCTCATACAGCGCCGGGTCTTCGGTGCGTGGCGCAATCGGGATCGCCTTGGCCAGCCGGAACAGCCAGCCGAGCACCGGCGTTTTGAAGATGCGATGGTCCATCACGAAATAGATGGGGCGCGGGCTGGCCGCCATGAGCAGCACCGGGTCGACAAAACTCACGTGGTTGCAGGTCAGCACGGCTGCGCCCTGCGCCGGGATGTTGTCGTCGCCGGTGATCTTGAAGCGGTAGACCAGACGCGAGGCGATCAGGGCGATGAAGCGCAGCAGGTACTCGGGCACCAGCATGAAGATATAGAACGCGACCACCGCGTTGGCCAGGCCCACGAACAGAAAGATCTGCGGAATGCTGAAGTTGGCCTTCAGCAGTGCGCCCGCCAAGACGGCGCTGACAATCATGAACAGCGCATTGAGAATGTTGTTGGCCGCGATGATGCGAGCCCGGTGTGTGGGCTGGCTGCGCAGCTGTATCAGCGCATACATGGGCACGCTGTACAAACCTGCAAAAAGGCTCAGCAAGGCAAGGTCGATCATTACGCGCCAATGCGCGTGCTGCGACATGAACGCGCCCACGCTCATGATGGGCATGGCAGGCAGGCCGCGCGATGCGAAATACAGATCGATGGCGAACACGCTCATGCCGATCGCGCCCACCGGCACCAGCCCGATTTCAACGTGGCGCTTGCTGAGCACTTCGCACAGCAATGACCCGGCGGCAATGCCGACGGAGAACACCACCAGCAGCAAGGAAGCCACCTGCTCATTGCCATGCAGCACTTCCTTGGCAAAGCTCGGGAACTGGCTCAAAAACACCGCGCCGAAAAACCACATCCAGCTGATGCCCAACATGGAGCGGAACACCACCGTGTTTTCTTTGGCAAGCTTGAGGTTGCGCCAGGTCTCTGTCACGGGGTTCCAGTTGATCTTGAGCTCCGGGTCGGTGGCCGGCGTGAGCGGAATGAATTGCGAAACAAGGCGCCCGACCAGGGCGAGAGCGACGCAGGCGATGGCGACATAGTCCGGCCCGACCTGGGGCACGGCCACCATCAGCCCGCCCACGACCTGGCCCAGCAGGATGGCGACAAAGGTGCCCATCTCGACCATGCCGTTGCCGCCGGTCAGTTCACGCTCATTGAGCGCCTGCGGGAGGTAGGCAAACTTGACCGGGCCAAAGATGGTGGAATGCAGCCCCATCAGGAAGGTGCAACCCAATAGCACGGGCACCTGGACGTTCGGGTTGCTGCTCATGAACCCGGTGGCGGCGATCAGCATGATCACCACTTCCAGGTTTTTGACAAAGCGGATCACGCGCGTTTTTTCAAACTTGTCGGTCAGCTGCCCGCTGGTGGCGGAGAACAGCAAAAACGGCAGGATGAACAGCGCGCCTATCGCCAGCCCGGCCAGCGCCGGGGGCAGCCAGCTCACGCTGAGCTGGTAGGTCACCATCACGGTGAAGGCAAACTTGAAGAGGTTGTCGTTGGCCGCGCCTGAAAATTGCGTCCAGAAAAAGGGGGCGAAGCGCCGCTGCTTCAGTAACGCGAACTGGTTCGGATGCCCATGAACAGGCGGTGGCGACACCGCTGCGGCCGTATCAACACTCATGCTTGACCCCTCATTTCAGTGGTTGTTCGGCGGGCTTTGGCCAGACGGCCTGCCTGCGCTCTTGTAAATAGTGCAGTGGATTCTGCCTTGGTTTTGTGCACGGCCAGAAGGGCACAAACCACAGGCCAGGCGGCAAAGCTGGCCACCACATGTTTGAGGCTGTGGCCCGACACGAGTTGTCCCGTCCATTCATAGACGGCGTGGTCGCCCAACTCCAGCAGTTTGGCCAGCGCGTAGATCGCAATCAGCAGCCCCCAGCGAACCGGCAGCACCCGCGCCTGCGCGGGCCGTATGAAGGCACAGCCCAGGATCAGTGCCATGCCGCCAAACTGCAACACAGCCCATGGCAATACATTGCCGGTCAACGACCAGGCATGCACCGACAGCGGCCCCATGACCAACACGGCAGCGGCCAACGCCAGACCGGCGCGGGTGCTGACCGCCCGCATCGCCGCCAATCCCAGCAAGGCGGCAAAGGCCAGCACCATGCCGGCGCGGTCCCAGACCAGGCCGGCATCGTCAGGTTGCAGGTGGTAGGCCGCGGACACCGCGGCCGTCACCCACAAGCCGCCAAAAAACAAACCCGCCATGGCAGCGCCGGCACCGCTGACGGCCCGCACGCGCACAGCCCGCAGCAAAGCCCACACACCCACCATGCCCCACAGCGCGAACGGCAGGTTGCTGATGACGTCCATCGCGTGCGGCAGCCAGCCCCAGCTTCGCTGGTCGGCAAAGTCGTGATAGTGGGACGGTTGCGCCACCGAAGGCCCCATCAGCGCCGCCACCAGCAGCAAAAGCAACACGCCGGCGAGCGCGCACTCGCGCCGCCAGGCAAGGGTCGCCGGGCGGGCATGCCACGGGAGCGGCTCGACCCGGCGGTGAAGGGTGGTGGGGGTGGTTTGCATGCGGAGCTCCTTTGGACAGATGAGCCGCACTGTGTCGAGTGAAAAGGCTTTTGGCATCGAAATTCAACGCGGTGGCAGTCATTCAAACCGGAAGTACCGATAATCGATACCCATGAGCACCACCGCAGATCTCGTCATCCTCCTCAAAAAAGAACTGAAGGCCGCCCGCATGACTTATGCGGACCTGGCCGCCAAACTGGGCATGGCGGAATCCAGCGTCAAGCGCATGCTGGCCAAAGGCGACATGCCGCTGTCGCGCATCGACGCCATTTGCCGCGCGTTGAAACTGGACTTTGCCGACCTGGCCCGCCGCGTGGCCGACACGCAGCCCTTGCTGGCAGAGCTCACGGAAGCCCAGGAAAAAGCCGTGGTGGCCGACAAGAAGCTGTTGCTGGCCGCGATATGTGTGCTGTCGCAATGGACGCTGGACCAGATCACCGCCAGCTATCGGCTGTCTGAAGCCGAGTGCATCAAATACCTGGCGCAGCTGGACCGCATCGGCATCATCGAACTCAAGCCCCTGAACCGCTATCGGCTCAAACTCGCCAAGACATTTCGCTGGCGGCCCCACGGCCCGGTGATGGACTACTTCCGCGACAACGCCTTGCTCGACTACTTTTCCGGCGGCTTTGACGGCAACGGCGAAGGCCTGCTGCTGGTGCATGGCTCCATCAGCCGCGGCCTGGCGCCCTCTTTCCTCGAACGTATGCAACGCGTGGCGCAGGACTTTGCCCAGCAACACCAGACCGACCAGAAGCTGGGCGACAAGGACCGCGAAGGTTTTACGCTGCTGCTGGCAATGCGCAGTTGGGAGTTTGAGGCCTTCGCTGCGCTGAGGAGGTAGCCTGTTTTATGCGTCAAATTGGCCTTTAGCCCAAGTGGAGCATGCACCTTCTGCTACCAATTTGAGAGCAAACTACGCCTCAAACTCCGATAGCACTGCGGTTGCGAGCTGGCGACGCCAGCCCAACGCTCCCTCCCGCTGGCAGCTGTTGGCGGTGAATTGCATGCAATTACATTAGTCAGCTAAGTAAATTTGGCGTTTACTGATAATATTCGACGAGTTACAGCCTCGCTTGGCATTCCTGTGCATGCAATTTCCGGTGCCCCACGATGAACAACACCTCCACCTACATCGGCCTGCCCACCCCGGTAGCTGCCAACCTGACCGACACCAAGTACTTCTTCCAGGCGCTGGACAACTTCTCGCGGGTGATGGCGATACGCCCGGGCGACCGGGTGCTGATGCTCGCCGACCCGCTGCTGGACCCGCGTGTGATCGACGCGGTGATCGGCATTGCCAAGTCGCGCGGTGCGGAGGTGCGCATCTATATGGAGCCGAGCACGCAGGTGACCGCCGTGCCCGAGGAAGTGCACGCCATGCTGAAGAAGGCCACCTTTGTGGTCTCCACCTGGTTCTGCTCCATCCTGGATCCGCTGTGCATCAACCTGCGCCGTAGCGGGCAGCGCTGGGTCAAGATCACCTACTTTCGCAACCTCGATTTGCTGCACACGCCGCAGGCGCGTTTCCCCGTCGATGTCATCGGCGAGATCATCCGCGGCACGGCCAGCCGCTACCCGACCGAGGGCAACTTCGACCTGCGCTTCACCGACCCGCGCGGCAGCGACTTCCGCATCAGCTTCACGCAGGAGATGCGCGCCAACCAGCTGGCCACCAACCGCTGGCGCGGCCAGATGACGGCCGAGGAAGACGGTTGTTATGTGCACTACCTGCCAACGCACGGGCCTAACCTGTGGGACCACAACTCGGTCAAAAACGACTTCAAAGCCGTAGTGCCGATGGCGGGTGTGCTCTACCCGCAATGGGCAGTAGGCTTTGCCAAACCATTTGAAGAAAAAATCGCGGTGCACTTTGAAGGCGACACGATTTCCTCCGTCGACGGCATTTCAGAAGAGGCCGTGATCCTGCGCGAAATGCTGGTCGGCGGCCGCATGATCGAAGGCGGCGGTTGCGGTTTTAACCCCAAGGCGCCGCGCCATACGGTCTACCCGGCCGGCTCGAACGCGCCCGGCGCGCTGCACTTCGGCATCGACCTGGCCCAACCCAGCGACTACATACGCCGCGTCATGCCCGACTGGGAAGAGCCGCCGGTGCACATGGACCTGATCACGCTGGATGGTACCGTCACGGCAGGCGAGAACACATTGATCAAGGACGGCTTTTTGTGCGCACTGCGCGATCCGTCCGTCGTGGCGATGGCGGCGCGGTATGGCGATCCGGTGGAGTTGCTCGAAGCGCAGGTTTTATAGCGCACGCTTTATCCAGCAGGGGCCGCGGTCCGGCTCTGCCGGCCGCAAGGCGCCTGTCCCCTGGAAGGGGAAAAGGCGCTACACGCAGTGAGCGTCCGATAGGGGTAAGCCTATATCTGCGCTGTGAACACGGTTAACACGCCGGTATACCCGTAGAGATGGTGGCGCGCAATTTCACCGCCGGCAAAAAAGCCCACCAGCGGCACGTCACCCAAAGCACGCCGCACGATCTGCATCTCCGCACTCGGCGCACCAAAGTGCGGGCCACCGCGGCCTGAGCAACTCACGTAAATCGCGCCGGCAATGCGCCGGGCTGCATGGGGTGCCGACTCGGCCTCTGAGGCACTCAGGGCGCTGGCCACCTCAAGCGTGACTTCCTCGGGCTCCAGCTCTTCACGGATTTCAGCGCACACACGAATCAGGTCGGCGCGCGCGGCCTCCATGTTGCGCTCGCAAAACGCCAGCTTCATGCCCACAGCTGGCACTTCGGCGATGGCAATGCCGTGGCGCGCCGGGTCCAGCCCAATCAGGTGGCGCACCCGCACCTCGGCACCGAACTGGCCGGCCCGCCGGGATGCGGCATGGGGCGCGCCGTCATGGGGAATATCGTCCGGGCGGGTCAAGCCGACCAGCGTGGTGCGCACCTTGGCCAGCGCCTCACGCGGCTCGTCCAGCGACACGTCCAGGTCCGCCAGCATGACATCGAGCGCGGGTTTGCCGTCTAGCTCCGTCACGACGTTGGACTCACAGGCGGTGATCTCATGGTCTTGCGAAACCGGCCGGCAGCCCTGGGTGATGCGTGACATCAGCGCCGCGCCCTGGCCAAACGCCACGCCGCTCAGCCCGCCGCTGAACACGCCGCTGGCGGCCCCCTGCCCCTTCACGTTGCCGTGCCCGCTGAGCGCGAACTGCACGGTGCCGGAGCGGCTCGAAGCCAGACCGCCAAACACATAACCGCTGCCTGTGCGCTGGGCCATTTCGTCGATCAGCTCGGCCACGTCGGGTGTGGTGGCGTCGGCGTGCACCAGTGCGGTGTGCGCCTTGAAGCGGCCGCTGCTGGCCGGCGGCAGGGGCGACACGCCAGAGAACACACGGTATTGGTCGTGCGGCAGTTCGCACAGCATCACGGTGAGGGCGGGTTCGTCAAAGTACTCGACGTTGTTGGAGGCGATGCCCACGCCCACGGTGCCGCTCCAGTCGGTGATGTCGGGCAGCTCGGCGCTCAGGTGGTCGAGGATGTCTTGCGCATGGGGCGCGTAATGGTCGGTGATGTAGAGCAGCGCCAGCGTGGGCGACTTGGCATAGCCGGGCAGCGCCAGGTAGGCGCGCAACTGCGCCAGCACAAGGCCTGCCGCCATCTGCCATTGCGGATGGGTGGCGTGGCCGTAAGGGAAGAGTTTCATGGATGCGTGTTGGGAGGATGAACGCAAATTACAGGAAATTGAATGACAGCGAAACCCTTGGGGCCTTGTTGCTTCCGACCTGGACCATATGCCTCAGGGACGACCGGAAAATCAACAGCATCCGCTCCTTGGGGGTGTAAGTGCAAGAGGTATGGGTGAGTGAGTTCCGGGACTGGATTTCCTTGATGGGAAACATGTCGGGTTCGGGTCTTTCAAATGCGACGGGGCCCGACCCTTCCGGGCAGCCCGCATAGTAGATCGCGCTGAACACACTGCCGGGATGGACGTGGTACTCCTGGTAGGAATGCTCCCTGCCCACGTTGAACCAGGCAGAGGAGCACTGGTACAGGTGAGAAGAGTTGTACATCCTGGCAAATTCATTCACCCGGCTGGTGACTTCGCCCAGGATAAAACCGAAGTCCGGATCGGCAAACAGGTCATAGGTGCCACGCGAGTTGTAGGTATTGCACTTCCAGCCCTTGCCGCCGGACTCGACTGTTTCCGACAAGGCCAGGCTTTTATCGAGAACCGTCTGGTTCTGCGCTTCCGGGACGATGTCGTCCGCGCGGTAAATGCACGTGGGAAACCAGGTGTCGATAACGGCCTGGCTCATGGGCGGGAGGATTTACGCACGGGCGGTTTGGCCTTTGCCTTGGGTTTTGCTTTGGCGGCCGCTTTGGTGGCAGGTTTGGCGGCAGCTTTCCCGGCGGCCGGCGTGGGCCAGCCCTGGCTGCTGCGCAGCGCCGTGTTCATGGCGGCGCGCGCACCGCCTGCCACGGTCTTGCCGGCCGTCTCGGCCATGTTTCGGGCCATGTCCGTTGCCATCCCGGTAGCGGTTTTCATGGCGTCTTTGGCCAGGCCCGTGGCCAGGCTCTTGGTGGTGTCCATCGCGGTTTTTTTGGCGGCGTCCTTCATGGCGTCAGTCGCGATGGTCTGGAACTGCTGGGTGAGCGCGCCCCACCACTGCATCGGGTCCACCACGCCGGCAGCCGGTGTGGCCGCTTTGGACGGCGCGGGCGCCTTGGCTTTGGATTTGGCTGCAGGCTTGTCTGTGCCAAAGCTGGTCGGCGGAACCTCCAGTCCCGAAAAGGTGCGGGCCTTGTCGGCCGCGCGCTGCACGCCGCCCGCCACGCTGTCGGCCACCTTGAGCTTGAAGGCATTGGCCACATCGCCCATATTGAAGTTCATGCCCTTGAGGGTGGCCAGCGTCATCTTCTGCACCTCCAACGCCTGGATGGTCGCCTTGAGCGCGGTGGCGTTCTGGTCGAGCCAGAACTGCACGGCCTTGAGCTCCTCGATGCGCTTGTCGAGCTCTTCGACATTGAGGGTGGGCGCCACCCAGTTACCCAGGTTGGGCAGTTGGGGAATCTTCTGCGTCGCACTGCCGGCCGCCTGCTTGGCCAGGTTTTGCAAAAAGTCGAAGCCAGGCACCAGCTTGCCAAAACCGGGAAAGGAAGGATTGTCTGCGTCACTCATGGATGTCTCCTGGCTTGTTTGCATGGTTGTGTCGAAAGGCGGGCAGCGGGGCAGCCCGGCACGCTTCTTCATTGTGCAACGCTGGGGCGGGACGTCAACCGGTTTTTGCCTCCGGGCCGCGCCGGCCGCCTGATAAGCTTGGCCCATGGCCTACACCTTTGCTTCCGCCACCGTGCTGCTGCTGCTCATTACGGATCCGTTCGGCAACATCCCGATCTTTGTGAATGCCCTCAAAGGCGTGGCCCCCGAGCGGCGCATGCGCGTGATCCTGCGCGAGGTGCTGATCGCCTTTTTGCTGCTGCTGGCCTTCATGTTTGTCGGCGACGGCTTTCTGCGCCTGATGAACCTCAGCGACCTGTCGCTGCAGATCGCCGGCGCCGTCGTCATGTTCCTGATCGCGCTGCGCATGATTTTCCCGTCGGATCAGCCCGAGTCCGCACCGATGCAGGGCGAGCCGCTGATCGTGCCGCTGGCCATCCCGGCATTGGCCGGCCCGTCGGCACTGGCCACGGTAATGCTGCTGGTGTCTCAGGCGCCGGACCGGCGTATGGAGTGGGTTGCAGCGCTGTGCGTCACCATGGCCGTGTGCGCGGTGGTGCTGGTGCTGTCCGAGCGCATACAGCGCGTGGCGGGCGACCGCGTGATGATGGCGTTCGAGCGGCTCATGGGGCTGATCCTGGTAGCCATCTCGGTTGAGATGTTCCTGCGCGGCATACGCCTCTTCATCACCCAGACCGGGGCCGCCGCATGAGGACCGCGCACCGGCTCGCTTTGCTGTGCCTGGCGCACGCGGCGCAGGACTGTGTATCTGCGCAAATCTGCGTAATCTGCGGATGAATTCTGTTTATCCGCAAATTACGCAGATTTACGCAGATTGAAGAAAAAGGCTGGGTCACCCGTTGGGGTTAAGCTGCCCCACTTTCCGTCCGGGCTGAGGATCGAAGCCTATTCCTGTAGCACGCCGACCTTCCAATACCTCAGGGCGAACGGGGGATGGGTGCTGATCAGGCGGAAACAACCTTTTGGTCGATGGCCCCAAACACCGACATCCCATCCTTGCCCTTGGCTTCGATACGAATCGTGTCGCCGAACTTCATGAATTCGGTTTTGGGCTTGCCGTCCTCGATGGTTTCGATCGCGCGTTTTTCGGCGATGCAGCTGTAGCCGTGGCTCCAGTCCTTGTTGCTGACGGTGCCGGAGCCGACGATGCTGCCGGCGCGCACGTTGCGGGTTTTGCAGATGTGGGCGATCAGCTGGCCGAAGTGAAAGGTCATTTCGGGGCCGGCTTCGCACATGCCGACCTTGCGGCCGTTCCAGGTGCTTTGCAGGGTCATGTGCAGGCGGCCCTTTTCCCAGGCGTCGCCCACTTCGTCCAGCGTCACGGCCACCGGGCTGAAAGCCGTGGCCGGCTTGCTTTGCAAGAAGCCAAAGCCTTTGGCGAGTTCATCAGGGATCAGGTTGCGCAGCGAGACATCATTGGCCAACATCAACAGGCGTACGCCTTCGAGCGCCTGCGCCGGCGTGGCGCCCATGGGCACGTCGCCCGTGATGACGGCGACTTCCGATTCGAAGTCGATGCCGAAGTCTTCACTTGCCACGACCACGTCGTCGCAGGCGCCGATGAAGTCGCCGCTGCCGCCCTGGTACATCAGCGGGTCGGTGTAAAAGCTTTCGGGCACTTCGGCGTTGCGGGCCTTGCGCACCAGCTCCACGTGGTTGATGAAGGCCGAGCCGTCGGCCCACTGGTAGGCGCGCGGCAGCGGCGCCATGCAGCGCGAGGGCTCAAACGGAAACGCGTGCCGCGCCTTGCCGTTGTTCAGCGTTTCATACAGGTCCTGCAACTGCGGCGACATGAAGTTCCAGTCGTCCAGCACTTGCTGCAGGCGGCTGGCAATGCCGGTCGCATAATGGGCCGTAGAGAGGTCGCGCGAGACCACAACGAGCTGGCCGTCGCGGGAAGAGTCTTTGTAAGTGGCAAGTTTCATCAGTATCCTGAGGGTGCTGTCGGTGTCGCTGCAAGTCGCTGTAAGCCTGATTGTGCCGTGGCCCTGGAACGGCCCACCTTGCGGCCCCGGTTACGATTCCTGTATTCGCCGGACCGGCGGGTAACCCGAAATTCTAGTCACCCCATGAAAGCCAGCCCGTCCATCTCCAACGCCGACCGCAGCAGCCTGCCGCCGCAACGCGCGGGCATCCAGTCGGTGGAGGTCGGTTTCAGCCTGTTGGAGGTGCTGTCCACCTCGCCCGGCCCCCTCATGCTGCGCGACCTGGCCGCGGCCGCCGGCATGAGCGCGGCCAAGGCGCACCGCTACCTGGTCAGCTTTCAGCGGCTGGAACTGGTGGCCCAGGACAGCGCCACCACCCGTTACGCACTGGGCCCTGCGGCGCTCAAGCTGGGCCTGGCCGCGCTGTCCAGGCTGGACAGCGTCAAGCTCGCCCGGCAGCTCATGCCCGCGCTCATGGCGCAAACCGGCCAGACGCTGGCGCTCGCCGTCTGGGGCAACCAGGGGCCCACACTGGTGCACTGGGAAGAATCGCCGCAAGCCGTGACAGTCAACCTGCGGCTGGGCGATGTGATGCCGCTGCTGTCGTCGGCCACGGGCCTGTGTTTTGCCGCGTTCTCGCTGCCCCGCCTGACGGCCGGCGGCAAATCGCCAGGCCGGCTGGCGCTGCTGGTCAAAGATGAGCTGGCACGCAACCAGAAACTGGCGCGCAAGGATGTGCCTGCCAGCCTGGCCGAACTCACCGCCTTGCTGGAAGACGTACGCCGGCGGGGCATGGCCCGTGCCGTCAATACCTTGCTGCCGGGTGTGGCCGGGTTTTGCGCGCCGGTGTTTGATGCCGATGGCCATCTGGCGCTGGGCATGGTGGCGCTGGGCTCGCTGGCCACATTTGACCCCGGCTGGGACGGCACGGTCGCCAAGCCCCTGGCGTCGGCGGCCCGGCAACTTTCCCGCGACCTGGGGTTCAAAGAGGCATGAACATGCCTGCAGCGGCCGTGCCCGGCCTCGCGCCGCCCTGGCGCGCATTGGCCCTGCTGGCGGCGGTGGTGCTGGGTATCCACGCGCTGGTGCTCAAGTCTTCACCGGCGCTGTTTGGCCCCGAGCTGGATCGGGCCTCACAGCGCGCCCAGCCCCTGGTCACCCGCAACATCGCGCCGCCGCCGCCGGTGCAGCCCGCAGCAGCACCGCAGCCCGTGCCGCCCAGGCCCCGCCCAAAAACTGTTAAGCCAAAACCGCCGCCAGCCCATGCAGCACCTGAACCTTTAGCTACTAATTCTGTAGCAGAACCGTCCACCGACGCACCCGTTTCCGGCGAAGCGCCCGCTGCGCAAGCTGCGGGAAACGACGGCGCCCAGGAAGCGGCAGCCCTCGCCGCCGCATCCGCGGCAAGCGCGCCCGTCCCGCCCGCCGGCCCCGTTCAAACGCCGGTGACGGCGATGGCACTGCCAGACAGCGTGAAGCTGGAATACAGGATGACCGGCAGCGCCAAGGGGCTGCCTTATCACGCGAACGCCGAACTGAACTGGCGGCGCGTAGGCAGCCTCTATGACGCCGCCATGCGGGTCAGCGCGCTGTTCCTCGGCTCACGCAGTATGGGAAGCACTGGGGTAGTGGGCCCGGACGGCCTCGCCCCCATACGCTTTTCCGACAAGTCAAGAACCGAAGTGGCCGCGCATTTTGATCCCGACAAAGGCCAGGTCAGCTTTAGCGCCAACACCCCCGCCGTGCCGTGGATCAAAGGCGCACAAGACCGGGTCAGCGTTTTCATCCAGCTGGGCGGCATGCTGGCGGGAAACCCGGCCGCATTTCCTGTGGGCACCACCGTTTCCATGTATACCGTAGGCCCGCGCGATGCCGACACCTGGACTTTCCGGGTGGAGGCCGAAGAAACACTCGCGCTGCCCTTTGGCGAACTCGCCACGGTCAAACTGGCGCGTCAACCGCGGCGCGAGTTCGACCAGAAGGTGGAGATCTGGTACGCGCCCTCACTGGGCTACTTGCCGGTACGCAACAAGATCACCCAGTCCAATGGGGATTTTGTCGACCAGCAGCTCAGCAGCCTCGGCAAAGAGTAAAGCCGAAGCCCGCGTTGTTGCGCTGCACGGTAATGCAGGCTTTATGTGTGGTTTTACACGGCGTAGCGGGTCTTTACCGAACGATTGCATGCCAAAAACCCATTCCCTTGAACTTGGCACTATCGTTGCTATCTGTAGGGAAAGGAACACACCATGCACATGCTCTACGACTCGGACTCTTTTGCCGTGCTTCAGATCCACGCCAACGCCCCTGAAGAGGCAGCGCCTGCCCCGGCTGTGCCGCAACTGGCTCGCCACGGCTTTGAAATTGTGGACAAACGCTCGGGTAAAGAGGTTTACCTGGATGGCTCATGGGCCGAAATGTTCCAGCAACGCCTCAGTGCCTGGGCGCAGAACACTCCCACACAAGAAGAAATCGAGGACACGCTGGAAGGCTATAGCGGCCTCGCCAACACCCCTATCTCTTTGCACTAGAAATTACTCGACGGATGGGCTTTCGGCCTGCGCCGTCGCGCTGTCCTGATAAAACCAGCGGTACATAGGCTCGGCCAGCAGCAATACCGCCGCCAGTCTGGTAACATGAAACGCCGTAACCACCGGCACGCCCAGCTGCAGCACCTTGGCCGTGATGGCCATCTCGGCGATGCCGCCGGGTGAGGTGCCCAACAGCAAAGTCGCCCAGTGCAGGCTGGTGAATTGCGCCAGCAGCCAGGCAAAGCCAGCGCACAGCACAATCATTCCTACCGTCGACAGCGCCACCGAACCCAGCCAGCGCGGCGCCATATGCACAAACCCGCTGGTGAAACGCACGCCCAGGCTGACACCGATGACCAGTTGTGCGGCATTGGTCATGCCTTGCGGCAGTGCCGACAGCGTCACGCCGCAGGCCGTGAGCAGCAGCGACACCACCAGCGCACCGATAAACCAGGGGTTGGTGCGTTCCAGCTTCAGCATGACCCAGCAGCCCATGCCGGTCAGCGCAGCCAGCAGGGCCAGGCCCGGCCACTGCACCACGCGAGCGCCGGGCAAGCCGGCATCCAGCCCATGCAGCCCCGCCCATTGAAAACCGAAAGGAATGATCAAGGTGACCAGCAGCACCCGCAGGCTGTGCGCCGATGCCACCAGGTCGGTTTGCGCGCCATGGCGTTCGGCCATCAGCGTCATCTCCGACGCCGCACCGATGGGCGCCGCAAAATAAGTCGTGATGCGGGACAGGCCCTTCACATGAAACGGTCCGGGCCCGTGGTGAACCCGGTGCAACCACGCACCAAATGCCAACCCCAGCGCCAGGGCCCACGCGATGTTCAGCGCAATCGCCCACCACAGGCCGGCGAGCAGCGCCACCACCTGCGGCGTGAAGTACAGCCCTAATGCACAGCCGATGATCCATTGCCCGGCATTGCGCAGGGGCGTCCAGCTGGCCGTGGGCCCGCCCAGCATCGACACCACCGCCGTCACCAGCAGCGGGCCGATCATCCACGGCAAGGGTGTACGCAACGCGATGCACAGCGCTGCGGCGCCCCAAGCCAGCAACAAGGTCAGGACGACACGCACGGGCAAGGACTGGACGGCTCGGTGGGGCAGGGAAAGCATGACGGAGGTGCAATGGGGCGGAACAAAATCCGCCGGAGGCGGTAGTATCCACCGATGCCTTATTTCCTCACCCCTCGTGCTTTGGCATGCCTTCTCTGCGCCACCGCGACGGCTTTTGCGGGCGGATGCGCAGGGCGGCCCGAGGCGCCTATCCTGCAGGCGCCAGGCAGCGACACCGCGCAAACATCCACCCGCCTGGAGGCGATGCTTCCCGCTGATGTCCTCGTCCTCGGCGAGCAACACGATGCCGCCGAACACCAGCGCATTGAACAGCAGGTGGTCGCTCTTCTGGCGGCCAAAGGGGCGCTGGCGGCCGTCGCTCTTGAGATGGCCGACACAGGCGCCAGCACCTCCGCGCTCAAACCCAGCGCCACTGAGCAACAGGTGCGCAATGCACTCAACTGGAACGACAAGGGCTGGCCCTGGGCCTCGTATGGCCCTGCCGTGATGGCCGCCGTGCGCGCCGGCGTGCCCGTGCTGGGCGCCAACCTGCCGCGGGCGCAGATGCCGGCCAGCATGGCAGACAGCCAGCTCGACACCCGCCTGCCGGGCCCAGCCCTCAAGGCACAGCAGCAGCTCATACGCATAGGCCACTGCAACCTGTTGCCCGAAGGCCAGATCACGCCGATGACGCGCATCCAGATTGCCAAAGACGTCACCATGGCCAACACCCTGGCCCAGGCAGCGCTGCCGGGCAAGACGGTGCTGCTGCTGGCCGGCAGCGGCCATGCAGACCGCCTCCTGGGCGTGCCGCAGCATCTGCCTTCAGACCTGAAAACGAAGGTCATCAGGCTGCGCGCCGGAACTGCGGGGAATGAAAGTCCCGAGGCTTTTGATGCCGTATGGGCAACGCCCGCATTACCCGAGAAAGACTACTGCGAGGGCCTGGACAAAACGCTGGCGCCCAAACCCTGAAGCACCTCAGGCGTTTTTGCGAATCGCGTCAGCCACCACATTGGCGATGCGGTCGATTTGCTCTTTCTCAACGATGTAGGGCGGGCAGATCACGATGTTATCGGCCGCGGGGCGTACCAGCACGCCATGGTGATAGCACTCCATGAAGATGTCATAGGCGCGCTTGCCCGGCGCGCCGGCAATCGGCGCCAGCTCCACCGCACCGGCCAGCCCCAGGGTGCGAATGCCGATCACATTGGGCAGGCCCTTGAAGGCGCCGTGCATGGCGTCGCCCAGCACCTTGCCCATCTGGCCGGCGCGCTCGTACAGTTTTTCTTCCTTGAGCAAATTGAGTGTCGCGATCGCGGCCGCACAAGCCACCGGGTGGCCCGAGTAGGTGTAGCCGTGGAAAAACTCGATCGCGTGCTCGGGTGCGCCGCTGTTGGCATTCATCATGCCGTCGTAGATGCGGTCCGAGCAGATCACGCCGCCCAGCGGGATCACGCCGTTGGTCACGCACTTGGCAAAATTCAGCATGTCGGGCACGACGCCGTAGTAGTCCGCGCCGAAGCCGGTGCCCAAGCGGCCGAAGCCAGTGATGACCTCGTCAAAAATCAGCAGGATGCCGTGCCTGTCGCAGATCTCGCGCAGGCGCTTGAGATAACCCTTGGGCGGCAAATACCAGCCGGCGCTGCCCGCAACGGGCTCCACGATGATGGCGGCCACATTGCTCGGGTCGTGCAGCGGCAGGATGCGGTTTTCCAGCTCCAGCAGCAGGTCTTCTTCCCACACCGGCTCGGTGCCATTGATGTAGGCGTGGTTGACCGGGTCATGGATGAAGCGCATGTGGTCCACACGCGGCAGCAGCGCAGCGCCGTACACCTTGCGGTTGGCAGGAATGCCGCCCACACTCATGCCGCCGAAACCGACGCCGTGATAGCCCTTTTCGCGGCCGATAAAGATATTGCGATGCCCTTCGCCGCGCGCGCGGTGATAGGCTAGCGCCACTTTCAGAGACGTATCCGCGGCCTCAGAACCCGAATTGCAGAACAGCACCTTGTTGAGATCGCCGGGGGCCATGCCCGCGATGAGTTCCGCCGCTTTGAACGCCTGGTCGTTGCTGGCCTGGAAGGCGGTCGCGTAGTCCAGCGTGTCGAGCTGCTTCTTGATGGCTTCGTTGATGGGCTTGCGGTTGTGGCCGGCGCCCACGCACCACAGGCTGGAGATTCCGTCGATCACCTGCCGGCCGTCATGCGTCGTGAAATGCATGCCGTCGGCCGCCACGAATATCCGCGGGTCCTTCTTGAAGCTGCGGTTGGGCGTGAAAGGGAGCCAGTGGTGCTCCATGTTGAAATCGTGATAAGCCATGGCGGTCTCCTGCGTCTGAAAAGGGGGTGTTCTGGCATTCTGGCACTTCCGGGCAGCCACCGCCCTCACCTGCGACAATTCATCCCCTATGAATCACGCTTATATCCTGACCCTGTCGTGCCCGGACCGCATGGGCATTGTTCATGCCGTCTCCGGCTTCCTTCTGAACAACGGCGGCAATATCGAAGAAGCCGCGCAATACAACGACCACGATACCGGCCTGTTTTTCATGCGCGTGCAGTTCGCGTGCGACAAGCTCACGCACGACGAGTTGTCCGGCCAGTTGAAGTCGTTCGCGGAACCTTTCGGGATGATCTGGAAGCTGCACGCCACCACCCAGCCCATGCGCACCGTCATCATGGTCAGCAAGGAAGGCCACTGCCTCAATGATTTGCTGTTTCGCTGCAAGTCGGGCCTGCTGCCGATTGAGGTTCGCGCCATCGTTTCCAATCACCGTGAGTTCTACCAGCTGGCGGCCAGCTACAACATCCCGTTTCATCACATCCCCGTCACGGCCGCCACCAAGGCCCAGGCCGAAGCGAAGCAGCTGGAGATCATCGAATCCGAAGGCGCCGAACTGGTGGTGCTGGCGCGCTACATGCAGGTGCTCTCCAACGACCTGTGCAAAAAACTCGCCGGCCGCGCGATCAATATTCACCATTCCTTCTTACCCAGCTTCAAGGGCGCCAAGCCCTACTACCAGGCGCACGACCGCGGTGTGAAGCTGATAGGCGCAACCGCCCACTATGTGACGGCCGACCTGGACGAAGGCCCCATCATTGAACAGGACGTGGCACGCGCCGACCACAGCAAAACCGTGGAAGACCTGACCGCCATGGGCCGCGACACCGAAAGCCAGGTGTTGGCGCGCGCGGTGAAATGGCACAGCGAGCATCGGGTGCTTTTGAACGGCCACAAGACGGTGATTTTCAAGTAGCAGATATGGCCACGCCGGCAAGAATTCCGCCCATTCAATGCCTGCTGACATTTGAAGCACTGGCACGCCTGCGCAGCGTGACGCAGGCGGCCGAAGAACTCTGCGTCACGCCCAGCGCGGTCAGCCACCGCGTCAAGCAGCTCGAGCAGATCATCGGCACCAAGCTGTTCGGCCGCGCGGATTTTTCGCTGACCACCGAGGGCAGCGAATACCTGGCCCATGTGCGCGAAGGCCTGGCCACACTGCAGAAGTTCCCCGGCGCGGCGGGGCAAAGCACCACGCCCGGCAAGCGCAAGCTACGCCTGGCGGTCACGCCTACCTTCGCGCGCTCCATCCTGATTCCGCGCCTGCGCCAGTTCACTGATGCGTACCCCGAGATCGACCTCACGCTGCAGGTGTCGATTCCCCTGCTGGACGTGGTGGCTGAAGACGCCGACCTCATCGTCCGCTTTGGCACCGGCCGCTATGCGGACCTGGAGCATGTGTGCCTGAGCAAAGATGAAGTCGCGCCGCTGGCCTCACCTGCTTTTGTGCGTGAGCACGGCCCCTTTGAAGCCGCCGAAGACCTGGAAGGTGAAAGCCTGCTGCGCTCGCCGCTGGAGCCCTGGCGCACCTGGTTTGCGGCGCACAAACTTGACTGGCCCGAGCCCGCCGATGGCTCGCAGTTCAACGACATCGGGCTGATGTGCGACGCGGCTGCGGCCGGCATGGGCATCGCGCTCATACGCCTCAAGCTGGGCGCGCCCTGGCTGGAAAACGGCTCACTGGTGCGCCTGGGCAGCAACGCCGTGTTCGCCGGTAATATTCCCAGCCCGCATGCGCACTACCTGTGCTGGCGCACCGGCACCATGGACCGCTGGGAATGCGCGGCTTTTGCCGACTGGCTGCGTAAAAGCCTGGGTTAGGGGCCGCCCCGCCTGCGTTTTACGCTGGCTCACGGCCTTTTTGGCTCGCAAAGCATCTTGCGTAATAGCACCAACCGGCCTGACGCCGTCCGACAAGTGGATTTGCGTCCAGCACCGGCTCGTGCCTATGATGGGCCGGCGGTGACACCGGGTGAGGGCCCGGCGGCTACACATAGTTAAAAACCAAACTGTTCAACGAGGGATTCCATGAAAAAAAATCAATTGGCCGTCGGCATAGCTGGCGTCCTGCTCTCCATGCTCGCCTTGTCGCCTGTGGTTCACGCCGAAGGCAAGCCCGCCGCAGCCAAGACCGTCAAACCCGGCACCTTCTGCACCATCCAGGACGCCAAGGAATGCCAGGCCGCCGTGACGCCCGCGCAAATCCTGTCGCGCTTCAAAGCCGGCAATACGCGCTTCGTCTCAGGCAAGCCACGCCACCAAAACTACCTCAAGGAAGTGAAGGCCACCGCAGACGGCCAGTTCCCGTTGGCCAGCGTGGTGTCCTGCATCGATTCGCGCGCCCCGGCCGAAATCGTGTTTGACCAGGGCATAGGCGACCTCTTTAATGCGCGCGTGGCGGGCAACATCGTCAACGAAGACATTCTGGGCAGCCTGGAATTCGCGCACAAGGTCATGGGCGCCAAGCTGCTGGTGGTGATGGGCCACACCAGTTGCGGCGCCATCAAGGGTGCTTGCGACGATGCCCAGCTGGGCAACCTGACAGGCCTCATCGGCAAGATCAAGCCGGCCATGAGCACGGTCTCTGCCGACATCAAGGACCGCACGTCCAAAAACTACGCCTTTGTCGAAATGGTGGCTGAAAGCAATGTGCGCATGACGCTGGAAACGATCCGCGAGAAAAGCCCCATCCTGCGTGAGATGGAAGAAAAGGGCGAGATCCTGATCGTGGGCGCCATGTACGACGTGAAGACCGGCAAGGTCAAGTTTTATGACGCGCCCGGCGCGAGCAAAGCCGCTCCAGGCACCAAGTCCTGAGGCCCGAGGCCGGGACCCCAAGCGGCATTTCACGTGCCGCTTTAAATTTCTTCAACCCGGCCGGGGCGGCTTGCCCTACAGTCTGACCATGAACGCCCCCGCCCCGACTGAACAACACAGCCTGCTTGAACGGTCAGAGCGGCAGTCGCAGGTGGTGCGCGCGCTGCAAGCCGTGCTGCCCGCACATGCCCTGCTGTGGAACAACGAAGACACCACGCCCTACGAATGCGACGGCCTGACGGCCTACCGCCAGCGGCCGCTGGTGGTGGCCTTGCCTGAAACTTATGCGCAGGTGCAGGCCGTGCTCAAGACCTGCCACGCGCTTGACTTGCCGGTGGTGGCGCGCGGCGCCGGCACCGGGCTTTCGGGCGGCGCCATGCCGCACAAGCTGGGTGTCACGCTGTCGCTGGCCAAGTTCAACAAAATCCTCAAGCTCGACGCGGCCAGCCGCACGGCGGTCGTACAGGGCGGCGTGCGCAACCTTGCCATTTCCGAAGCAGCCGCGCCGCTGGGCCTCTACTACGCGCCCGATCCTTCCAGCCAGATCGCCTGCACCATAGGCGGCAACGTCGCCGAGAACTCGGGCGGCGTGCACTGCCTCAAGTACGGCCTCACGGTGCACAACGTGCTCAAGGTCAAGGGCTTCACCATTGAAGGCGAAGAAGTCGAGTTTGGCAGTGATGCGCTGGATGCCGCCGGCTACGACCTGCTGAGCATCATCATCGGCAGCGAAGGCATGCTGGCGGTGACGACCGAAGTGACCGTGAAGCTGGTGCCCAAGCCGCGGCTGGCCCGCTGCATCATGGCCAGCTTTGACGACCTTCGCAAAGCCGGCGATGCCGTAGCCGCGGTGATCGCGGCAGGCATCATCCCCGCCGGCCTGGAGATGATGGACAAGCCGATGACGGCCGCGGTGGAAGACTTTGTGCACGCGGGCTATGACCTCAGCGCCGAGGCCATCTTGCTCTGTGAAAGCGATGGAACGCCAGAAGAAGTCGAAGAAGAAATCGGCCGCATGAGCGATGTGCTGCGCCGCTGCGGCGCTACCGCCATCGCCGTGAGCCAGGACGAAGCCGAACGCCTGCGCTTCTGGAGCGGCCGCAAAAACGCCTTCCCGGCATCAGGCCGCATCAGCCCCGACTACATGTGCATGGACTCCACCATTCCGCGCAAACGCTTGGCCGACATCCTGCTGGCGATCGCCGAGATGGAGAAAAAATACCAGTTGCGCTGCGCCAATGTGTTCCATGCGGGTGACGGCAACCTGCACCCGCTGATTTTGTTTGACGCCAACGACCCGGACCAGTTGCACCGCTGCGAACTCTTCGGCGCGGACATCCTGGAGACCAGCGTCGCCATGGGCGGCACCGTGACGGGCGAGCACGGTGTGGGCGTGGAAAAGCTCAACTCCATGTGTGTGCAGTTTTCTGCCGAGGAAAACGAGCAGATGTTCAGCATCAAACGCGCTTTCGACAGCAAGGGTTTGCTCAATCCGGGCAAGGTGATCCCGACGCTGAACCGCTGCGCCGAATACGGAAAAATGCTGGTGCGCGGCGGGCAGATCAAGCACCCGGATTTGCCGCGGTTTTAGGCCTTCGATGGTTCTGTTGTTTCTTCACATACGCTCATGACGGCCCTCCGCGGATTAGCCTGGCTACTGGTATTTCAATCCGTCGGCGAGCTGCTTTCGCGTGGCTTCTCCCTGCCGTTTCCGGGCCCGGTGATCGGCATGGTTTTGCTGCTCATTGGCCTGCAGTCAGAGCTGGTGCGAGGCCCTGTGTCAGTGTGCGCAGACTTCCTGCTCACGCACCTTTCGTTACTCTTTGTGCCTGTCGGCGTGGGCGTGATGACCCATCTTTCGCTGGTCAACCAGTATGGCGTGCGCATGCTGCTGGTCGTGGTGGCGTCCACGTTGGCCGGTTTGACAGTCACCGTGCTGACCTTGCACCTGCTGCGGGACCGTGGCGACGACCGTTCCCAAGAGCATTCGGAAGAGGCTCCGCATGCCTAAATTCGTCGAGCTCTGGGTCTACCTTTCTGCCACGCCGCTCTTCGGCTTGACGGCAACTTTGGTCGTGTACGTACTGGCACAGGCCATGTACGCCCGGCTCGGCCAGCCGCCTTGGGCCAATCCCGTGCTGTGGACGGTCGTGTGCCTGGCCGGCGGCCTGCTGCTCACCGGCGTGCCTTATCCGACCTACTTTGCGGGCGCGCAGTTCATCCACTTCCTGCTCGGGCCTGCGGTAGTGGCGTTGGCCTGGCCGCTGTGGCTGCGGCGCGCAGAGCTGCGCCGGCGCTGGGGCCGTTTGCTGCTGGCGGCGCTTGCCGGAGGCCTCGCGGCCAGCGGCTCCGCGCTGCTGCTGGGATGGGCGCTGGGCCTTCCTTCGGAGGTCACGCTGTCGCTCGCCCCCAAGTCGGTCACCGCGCCGGTGGCCATGGGCATTACGGAGAAGATTGGCGGCATCCCTGCGCTGGCGGCCGTGTTCGCGGTAGTCACCGGCCTGGTCGGCGCGCTCAGCGGCAAATACCTGTTTGACGCCCTGCGCATTCCGATGAGCTCATCGGGCTGGGCGGCGCGCGGTTTCGCGTTGGGCACGGTGTCGCATGGCCTGGGCGCGGCACGTGCTTTGCAAGTCAATGCGGATGCAGGCGCCTACGCAGGGCTGGCGCTGGGCCTGCAGGTGGTGCTGGCCTCAGCGCTGATACCGCTGGCCTTCAGGTGGCTTTCATGACCGGCTGAAAGCCAACAACCCGCAACCCATCCTGTCACGTGACAAGAACGGGGCGGGTGTCCAGGTGGACGGCAGCCGGTGCTGCCGGTTTATTGGTTTTAACTGTCTCCTACACCGCCTGCAAACCTGTCTTGGGCACGCTGGCCACGCCGGCCGGCTTGGCCGCTGCCAATGCGCCAAAAAGAATTTCGCCCGAGAGCTGGCCGCCTTCTTCAATGACCAGCTTGCCGTAGCGGATGATGCCGGTGACTTTTCCGGTCGAATAGATCACCAGCTTCTGGCGCACCGTGAGGTTGCCGTTGAATTCGCCGCGAATCTCGGCCACGTCGATTTCGGCGGAGCCCTTGAATGCACCCTGCTCGGCGATCTGGATCACGCGCGAATCCATGGTGGCCTCTACCAGGCCTTCAACGACCAGCGTGTCGCAATCGGTGATCTCAACGCCCTTGAGTTTGATGTTGGGGCCCACCGTCAGCTTGCTGCCGCCTTCTTTGACGGTGCCGGCCGACGGGGCAGGTTCACTCACGGGCTTGGCGGTGTTCTGCTGGCCTGACAAAGGCGTCGAATGCAAGGTGTTGGCCGAACCGGTGTTTCCATAGCCGTTTCCCGGGCTGTTGCGCAGGCCCGTCGGTGTCTCGTTTTCTCGCTTGCCAAAGAACGGTGTTGCCATGAGAGTTCCTTAAAAAAGAACGCATGGTACGTCTGCAAAAAATTAAAAGCTTCAGCCGCATGCAAGATAGGTAACGAAATTAATTCTTACATTCGCCTCGCAGCGGCAGTGCGCGCACGCGATGCAATCACGCGCGCGCGTCACAATTGACGCAGCGAGTGTGTGACTTGTCACCACGTGTCGGGAAAGCGGCGCGGTCAAAAAAATAACTCAGCGCGAATCAGCTTCTGTTGCCGGGCGGATCTTGAACCAGATGGAGTACATGGCCGGCAGGAATACCAGCGTCAAAATCGTTCCCGCGAAGGTGCCACCGATCAGCGTGTAAGCGAGCGTTCCCCAGAACACCGAGTGGGTCAGCGGAATGAAAGCCAGAATCGCAGCCAGGGCCGTCAGCACCACGGGCCGGGCTCGCTGCACAGTGGCCTCGACGACCGCGTGGAATGGCGCCAGCCCCTCCGCTTCGTTGTGGCGGATCTGTCCGATCAGTATCAGCGTGTTGCGCATCAGGATGCCCGAGAGCGCAATCAGCCCGACCAGCGCATTGATGCCGAACGGCTGCTGGAACAACAGCAGAGTCGGCACCACACCGATCAGCCCCAGCGGACTGGTCAGGAAAACCATGACCATCGCCGAGATCGAGCGCGTCTGAAAGATGATGATGAGCAGTGTGATGGCCAGCATGATCGGGAACAGCGGCAGCATCGCCGTCATCGCCTTGCCTGATTCTTCAATAGCGCCGGCCTGTTCGATGCGGTAGCCGCGCGGCAACTTGTCGATGATGGGCTGAACTTGCTGGCCAATGGCCGCCGACGCGTCCGGTGGCTGCAAGCCTTCGGCAATATCGCCCCGGACCGTGATCGTTGGCACGCGGTCACGCCGGCGCATGATCGGCTCCTCCGCGCGCACGTCGACTTTGCCCACCTGCGACAACGGTATGCGTTGACCATTCGCACCGGTCAGTGTGAAGTCCGCGATCCTGGCCGGATCGAGCCGGATGTTGCCCGCCGAGCGGGCAGTGACCTGCACAGTGCGAATGTCTTCGCGCACAGCGGTCAGGGGAACACCGCTCAGCAAGAACTGCAGTTGTTGCGCCACAGCGCTGGAGGTCAAGCCCACGGCCTGCAACCGGTCTTGCTGCAAGATGAAGTGCAGCGCGGGTGTGCGCGTACCCCAATCATTATTGACGGTACGCATCATCGGACTGGCATGCATGACCTGCTGCACATCGGCGGCGATCTCGCGCAGCTTGTCCGGGTCCGGCCCCGTGATCCGGTACGCGACCGGATACGGCGAGTAGGGACCAAACACGAGCTGGGTGACACGCACGCGCGCCTCAGGGGCGAGGCCGGCGGCAATCGCCTTGCGCAGCCGCATCTTCAAAGCCTCGCGCTCATCCTGGTTGTCGGTGCGAACCACGATCTTGGCAAACGAGGGATCGGGCAGTTCCGGCCCCATGGCCAGGAAAAAACGCGGCGCGCCCTGGCCAACGTAGGCCGTGACAATTTTCGCTTCCGGTTGCCTGGCCAGCCAGGCCTCTACCGTCGCCGTGCTGGCGCTGGTCTGGGTGATTGAGGTGCCGTAGGGCATCTGCACCTCAATCAACACTTCGGGCCGGTCAGAGATCGGGAAGAACTGTTTTTTGACGACCGCCATACCTAGGATGGCCACCGCGAACAGCCCCATGACGGAAGCGGCGACCAGCCACTTGCGAGCGATGACGCGCGCCAGTACCTGGCGGAAGCGGTTGTAGCGCGGCGTGTCGTAGAGTGCCTCGTGGCCGCCTTCGACCTTTTTGAACTCAGGCAATAGCTTGACGCCAAGATAGGGTGTAAAGACCACGGCGACCACCCAGGATGCGATCAGTGCGATGCCAACGATCCAGAACATATTGCTGGTGTATTCGCCGGCGGTCGACCGGGCGAAGCCATTGGGCATGAAGCCGACAGCCGTGACCAGCGTGCCCGAAAGCATGGGCGCCGCAGTGTGGCTCCAGGCATAGGCGGACGCGACGACACGGCTGTAACCCTCCTCCATCTTCACCACCATCATCTCGATCGCGATGATGGCGTCGTCGACCAGCAGGCCCAGCCCCAGGATCAGGGAGCCCAGGGTGATGCGGTCAAAGTTCTTGCCGGTCGCGGCCATCACGACAAAGACCGCCGCCAGCGTCAAGGGCACGGCCGCGGCGACCACGATGCCGACACGCCAGCCCATGCTGACAAAACACACCAGCATGACCACCAGCAGCGCGACGAGGAACTTGACCATGAACTCATCGACCGCCGAGCTGATGTTGACGGCTTGGTCTGTGACCTTGGC
>Ga0136846_1232050_pt1 | contig 55604 bp, 45 predicted proteins | sample HopSoiMetagenom2_FD_96841 | JGI IMG/M metagenome (GOLD analysis project Ga0136846, IMG submission 96841) | Grasslands soil microbial communities from Hopland, California, USA - 2 Assembly 2016 (version 4) | ecosystem: Environmental > Terrestrial > Soil > Grasslands | place: USA: Hopland... | reverse complement strand
GCTCGTCCACGCGGGCCTGCAGGCTCTGCGAGCCCCACCAACCCTGCGCGCGCCAGCGCTCGGCCAACGCCGGATCGGCGCTGAGGGCATGGCCGTAAGGCGGACCGGCGCTCATCTCACGCCGCCGATCGTTCGGAGGCCGCCGCGGCAGCGGCCCGCGCGAACGTCTGGTCCGGCGTCACCGGGGCGGCAAAGGCGCGCTCGGTCACCCGCGCCCGGTGGAAGGCCTCGTCGCCCCAGGCGCCGGCCAGCGCCAGGGCCCGCTTGAGGAACAGGTGGACGTCCGTCTCCCAGCTGTAGCCCATGGCGCCGAACACCTGGATCGCCGTGCGGCCCGCCAGATCCGCCGCCGCCAAGGCCGCGAGCTTGGCGTGCGAGACGCGGGCGCGGGAGAAGAGGTCCTGCTGGCCGATCTGGGCCGCGGCCGCATAGACCACGGGCCGGGCGAATTCGATGCGGGTCTGGCAGGTGGCCAGGTGGTGCTTGACCGCCTGGTTGGCGCCGATCGGCTTGCCGAACTGCATGCGGGCGCGGGCGTAGTCGGCGGCCATGTCCACGGCGCGCTGAGCCAGGCCCAGGCCCTGGGCGGCGGCGAACAGCGCCCCGCGGTCGAGGGCCAAGGCCAGGTGCGGCGCCACGGTCTGGGCGTCGGCCAGCCGGGTGTCGGGCGAAAGCTCGGCCTCGACCTCGAATAGGCGCCGGAATGGGTCGACGCTCGCGATCCGGGTCAGGCCCGCGCTCGCCGCTTCGATCAGGTGCAGCCCGTCCTCGCGTGCGATTAGCAGGACGCCGGCGGTGTCGGGGTCGGCGACGAACGGGTTGGCCGCGTGGCCCAGCGCCACCGTCGCGGCGCCGGCGGCCACGCGATCAAGCCAAGCCGCCGCCCGCGCATCCTCGGCGAAGGCCGCCAGCAGCGGCGCGGCGACCCCGGCGTGCTCCACCAGGGGCTCGGGCAGGGCCGCGTAGCCGCAGGCCTCGGCCACCAGCACCAGGTCGACTTCCGAAAGGCCCAGCCCGCCCAGCGCCTCGGGCAGCATCAGCCCCGGAAGGCCCATGTCGCTGAGCGCCTGCCAGCGCCCGGGGTCTCGGGCGCCCTCACCCATCAGCCGGCGCAGGTCCGCGCCCGTGCAGCGATCGGCCAGCAGGGCGCGCACGGTGTCGGCGACCATCCGCTGCTCGTCGGAGAAGGTGAAATCCACGCCGCCTATCCCTTCGGCAGGCCGAGCACCCGCTCGGCCACGATGTTGCGCTGGATCTCGTTGGCGCCGGCGTAGATCGGCCCGGCCAGCGAGAACAGGTAGCCGTCGAGCCAGCCGTCGCCCGTATCCGCGAGCTCCGCCCGCGCGCCCTGGATCGACAGCGCCGCCCGGTGCAGGGCCACGTCCAGCTCGGACCAGAACAGCTTGTTGCAGCTGGCCTCCGCCCCGATCCGCCCGCCGGCCATCAGCCGCGAGGCGGTGGCGTAGATGGAGAGCGCATAGGCCTCGGCGTCCATCACCGCCTGCAGCACGGCGGCCTGTTGCGTGGCGTCCGGCCGGCCGCGCGCCGCCAGGGCCGCCAGCCGCGCCGCGGTCGCCTGGAACCGCGCCGGGCTGCGCAGCATCAGGCCACGCTCGAACCCCGCCGTGGCCATGCAGACGGCCCAGCCCTCGCCCTCGGCGCCGACGCGGTTGGCCACGGGCGTACGGGCCTCCTCCAGGAAGATCTCCGCAAAGCCGGCCTCACCGTCGATCTGCGGGATCGGCCGGATGCGCACGCCGGGCGCCTTCAGCGGAAAGAGGATCAGCGACAGGCCCTTGTGCCGCTCGGAGGCCGGGTCGGTGCGGAAGAGGCCGAACGCCCAGTCGGCGAACACCGCGCGCGACGACCAGATCTTGTGGCCGCGGAGCACGTAGTCGTCGCCCTCGCGGGTGGCGGTGGCGCGCACGGCGGCGAGGTCCGACCCCGCCTGGGGCTCCGACCAGGCCTGGGCCCAGATCTCCTCGCCCGAGGCCATCTTCGGCAGGAAGCGCGCCTTCTGCTCGGGGCTGCCGTACTCCATCAGCGTCGGGGCCAGGAGGAAGACGCCGTTCTGGTTCACCCGCCCGGGCGCGCCGCAGCGCCAGTACTCCTCCTCGAAGATCAGCCAGCGGATGAGGTCCAGCCCGCGCCCGCCGTAGGCCTCCGGCCAGGTCACCGCGCTCCAGCGGCCGGCGTGCAGCCGCCCCTCCCAGGCCCGGTGCGCCTCGAAGCCCTCGGCCGTGTCGAACGACGGCAACCGCGCCTTCGGGACGTTGGCCTCAAGCCAGGCCCGGGCCTCGGCGCGGAAGGCCCGCTGCTCGGGCGTGTAGTCGAGATGCACGCGCCCGCCCCTAGAACTTGGCCGCCTGGCCCTTGCCGTGGACGAAAGCGTCGCGCGCCGCCTGGCTGTCCTCGTGCATGTACATCTCCAGGGTGAAGCCCTGCTCGAAGCGATAGCCGTGGTCGACGTCCCGCGGCTCCAGCCCGTTCAGCGCCTGCTTGGCCAGCACCAGGGCCGCCCGGCTCTTGCCGGCGATGATGGCGCAGAAGGCCCGCGCCTCGGCCAGCAGCCGGTCGCGGGGCACGACCTTCTCCACCCCGCCCAGCCGGAAGGCCTCCTCGGCGGTGATCTTGCCGCCCGTGAAGAACGCCGCGCGCACCTTGTGCAGCGGCAGCATACGCGACAGGTGCGAGGCGCCGCCCATGGCCCCGCGGTCGATCTCCGGCAGGGAGAAGTAGGCGTCGTCGGCGGCAAGGATGGTGTCGGCCGCGCCGCAGATCCCGATGCCGCTGCCGATGACGAAGCCGTGGATCGCCACCACCACCGGCACCGGGCACTCGCGCACGGCCTTGAAGGTCAGGTAGTTGCCGCGGTTCAGCTGGACGATACGCTCGGGGTGGGCCTGCATCTCCTTGATGTCGACCCCGCCGCAGAAGCCGCGGCCCTCGGCGCGGATGAGGACGCAGCGCACGTCCTCCCGTCCACCAGCCGCGCTGATCAGAGCCGGGACGCTGTTCCAGCCGGCCGAATCCAGGGCGTTCACCGGCGGGTGGTCGAACACCAGCTCGGCGACGCGGTCGGCCACGTCCACACGGATCGGCATGCGGTCTTCCCCCTTCAGGCCGCCGCGGCGCGGCCGGCGCTGAGCGCAGCCAGGCGTTCGCGGGCGTCGGTTGCGATGCGGTCCACCAGCTCGCGGCAGCTGGGCAGGTCGGCGATGCGGCCGGCCACCTGGCCCGAGGCCATCAGGCCGCCGTCGGGGTCGCCGCCCACCACCGCCTTCTGGATCAGGGTGGGGGCGCTGGCGGCCATCAGCGCCTGCGGCAGGCTCATGTGGCCCTCGCGCGCCATGGCCTGGGCGGCGCGCCAAAGCTCGCCCAGCGAGGCGCCGGTGGCCCTTTGCATGGCCTGGCCGGCGGCGAGCGCGCGGATCCAGCGGCCGAGGGCCCCGGCGCGTTCGATGCGGTCCAGCAGCCGATTGCGGATCATCCGCTGCGGGATGCCATCGACCTTGGTGGAGACCTGGATCTGCTCCGGTGAGGCCTCGAGGTAGCGGGCCTTCACCGCGTCAGGCGCCGGGCTTTCCTTGGTCAGCAGGAAGCGGGTGCCCATGGCGACGCCCACCGCGCCATAGGCCAGCGCTGCGGCGAGGCCGCGCCCATCCGCGAAGCCGCCCGCCGCCACGACCGGGACCTTCACCGCATCCAGCACCTGGGGCAGCAGCACTGTGGTGGCCACCGGGCCGGTATGGCCGCCGCCCTCGCCGCCCTGGACCGTGACCAGGTCGCAGCCCAGCTCGGCCATGCGCACCGCGTGCTTCAGAGCGCCGACCGTAGGCATGCAGATGATCCCGGCGCGCCGGAAGCGGGCGATCATCGCCGCGTCCGGGCCGCGGCCGAAGCTGACGGCCCGGACCTTCTCGGCGATCACCAGCTCGACGATCTCCTCGGCCCCGGGCTGGAACATGTGGAAATTGACGCCGAAGGGGCGGTCGGTGGCCGCCTTCACCGCCGCGATCGCCGCCTTCAGCTCCACCGGCGTCATCACCGCCCCGGCCAGGAAGCCGAAGGCGCCGGCCTCGCACGAGGCCGCCACCAGCGCCGGCGTCGCCACCCAGCCCATGGCCGTCTGCACCACCGGATAGCGGCAGCCCAGGCGCTCGCAGAGCACGGTGTGGAGCGGGTCGCCCATGCGCGCGTCAGCCTTCGCCGGCCGAGCTCTTGTTGGCGGCGGCCATGGCCTTGCCGTCCATGCCCGCCAGGCTGTCGCCGCTGACCAGGTCGTTCTGGGCGTGGGCGAAGTGGTGCATGTGGAAGACCGCGTCCATGGCGCTGCGCTTGCCGCGCAGGTCCTCCACGTGGTTGACGGCCTGCTTGGTCAGGGCCAGGCCCAGGCGCGGCATCTGGGCGATGCGCGCGGCGATGGCGCGGGTCTCGGCCTCCAGCTGGTCGCGCGGCACGAGGCGGTTGACCATCCCCTGGGCGTAGGCCCGCTCGGCGCTCAGCCGCTCGCCCAGGAACAGGAACTCCTTGGCCACCCGCGGATGCAGCTCGAAGGCGTGGGCGAAATATTCCACGCCCGGGATGCCCATCCGGACCACCGGGTCCTGGAAGAAGGCGTCGTCGCTGGCGACGATCAGGTCGCAGACCCAGGCCAGCATCAGCCCGCCGGCGATGCAGCCGCCCTGCACCATGGCGATGGTCGGCTTGGGGAGTTCCCGCCAGCGGCGGCACATGCCGAGGTAGACCTCCTGCTCGCGCACATAGAGCAGCTCGGCGCCCGGCTTGTTCACATGGTCGTACCAGAGGTGCTTGCGCGGAAAGCTGGTCTTGTGGTCGCGGCCCGGGGTGCCGATGTCGTGGCCGGCGGAGAAGTGCTTGCCGGTGGAGCGCAGCACGATGACCTTGACCGCGTCGTCGTCCACCGCCCGCCCGAACGCGGCGTCCAGGGCGTAGGTCATCTGGCTGTTCTGGACGTTGTTGTAGGCCGGGCGGCTCATGGTCACCCAGGCGACGCCGTCGGCGGCCTCGTAGAGCACCGGCTGGTCTGTCTCGTAGACCGGGGTCTGGGCGGGTTCGGCTTTGGGGAGCTCGGCGTCCATCGATCGGTTCCTTCAGCTCGCGCTGCGCACGCCGGGCGGATCGCCCTTGAAGACGGTGGCGCGCAGGCCGCGCGGGTCCAGGGTCTCACGGATCAGCTGCAGTTGCTCGGCCGTCGGCGCGGGCGTGGTGGGGATTTCGGCGGGCCTCTCGAGCGGGAAGCCGGTGGCCGCCTGGACCTCGTCGACGGTCACGCCCGGATGCAGCGAACGGACCCGGACGGCGTGGCCCGCGCCCTCGAAGTCCAGCACCGCCAGGTTGGTGACGATGCGGCGCAGATCGAGCCACGGCGGCTGCTTGCCGTCCGGCCAGCGGGCGGGGTTGTAGCCGACGCTGCAGACGAAATCGACTTCGCCGGCCACCAGGGCGCGGGGGTCGTGGCTGGGCAGGAAATAGCTGTTGGGGTGGTTGATCGAGTTGCCCGGATAGCCGCGCACGCCCAGCAGGGCTGCCTTGGGCCGGCCGCGCTCGCCGATGGTGGAGATGTTGGTCTGGCCGAACCGGTCGATCTGCACCGGAACCACCAGGGCGTGGCGCTTGCCGCCATAGATGTTGTCGAAGGTCCGGGCGTAGGACATCCAGCCCTCCGGCCGGATCGCCGCGGCCGCGCGCGGACCCACGGCGACGGGCTCCTCGACCAAGTAGACCTCGGCGTCGGTCATCATGAGCGCCGGATTGAAGCTCAGCTTGGCCAGGCCCGCGGCCAGGCGCGGGATCAGGGTGATGCCGGTGGCCAGCACCTCGCCGTCGTCCCGCCAGACCTCGGCGCAGGCGCTGATGCAGAGCTCGGCCAGGGTGAAGTCGTGTGCGGCCATCTCAATACACCGGAGCCGGAATGGCGCTGAGCCGGGCCGGCCCGCCGACGGCCTCCAGATAGGCCTGCGGATCGGCCTCCACGAAGCGGGTCCGGTAGTCGGCCCAGGCCTGCGGCTCGGTCGCGGCGGCGTAGGCCTTCAGGTGCTCGACGTCGATGCCGTAGTCGGGCGTGGCGCCGGTGGGGTGGGCCCCGAACGGCGCCTCGATCACCCCGGTGACCACGCTGCGTTCGAAGGGGTTGAAGCGGGCGTTGGCGGGCAGGCCCAGCTCGGCGGTGGCCACCAGCTGCTCCGTGGAGACAAACACCTGGTCCGCCGCGCGGGCGATCAGGTCGTCGAAGAACGGGTCGGGACTGAGGATCAGGGTGTTGCCCAGTTGGTCGGCGCGGTGGACGTGGATCAGGGCCGCGTCCAGGCGGATCGCCGGCGCGGCCAGCAGCAGCTCGCCGTCGTCATAGGGCGAGCGGATGGTCTTCATCCCCGCCTCGGCCGGCACGTCGGTGCCCAGGCCCACCCGCGTCGGCAGGAACGGCAGGCGCATCGCGCCGGCGCGCAGCGACCACTGGGCCAAGCCCTCGTCCAGCTCGCGCACCTCGAAGGCCCCGGCCTGGCGCGCCGCCCGGAAGTGCGGGTCCAGGGGCAGGTGGTCCAGAGAGACGAAGGCGAAGACCAGCTTGCGGATCTTGCCGCAGGCCGCCAGCAGGCCGACGTCGGGGCCGCCGTAGGGCGCGACCAGCGTGAGGTCCTTGAGGCCCGAGCGGGCGATGGCGCGGATGAGGGCCATGGGCTTGCGCCGCGTGGCCCAGCCGCCGACGCCGAGCGTCATGCCGTCCGACAGCCGGTCCACGAAGGCGTCGAGATCGAGGCGCTTGTCCAGCATCAGGCGGCAGTCCGGGTGCGGACGCGGCCGTCGGAACAGGAACGCTGGCGGGCCACGAACGCCTCCCTCAAACGGTGCTGTGCCGCACCTTCGAACGCCATTCCATCATAGCTATCATTTACAATAAAGAGAATTCTCGGCGCCGCTTGATGCTGTCCCGGCATCACTGGGTCATGGCCGACGGCGCCGGAATCCGATCGCGCCGATCGCGCAAAAGGCCTTGCCAACGCGACGCATTCTTATCTTCTATATCATAGATAGTTTAGAGGATGCGTGATGAACGCCCTGCCCTTCCCCGCTCCCGCCGCTGCGCCCTTCATCGTCGCCGTCGGTGGCGCGCTCCGTAGCGCCTCGTCGACGGAGAAGGCGCTGCGCCACGTGCTGGCGCGGGCGGAGGCCCTGGGCGCACGCACGGCCATCTTCAGCGGGCCGGCTCTGGACCTGCCGCTGTATGCCCCCGAGCGCAGCGAGCGGACCGCGGAGGCGGCGGCCCTGCTGGAGGCGCTGCGGCGGGCGGACGGCGTGGTGCTGGGCTCGCCCGGCTACCACGGCGGCGTCTCCGGCCTGGTCAAGAACGCCCTCGACTATGTGGAGGACCTGCGCGACGACCCGCGTTGCTATTTCGAGGGCCGGGCGGTGGCCTGCATCGGCACGGGCGCGGGCTGGCAGGGCGCGACTGCCGCGCTCGGGGCGCTGCGCAATGTGGTGCACGCGCTGCGTGGCTGGAACACCCCGCTGGGCGTGGCGATCAACACCGCCGAACCGGCCTTCGACGCCGCAGGTTGCTGCGTGGCTCCGCGGCTCGCCGAGCAGCTGGACCTGCTGGCCAGCCAGGTGGTGGGGTTTGCGCAGCGGGTCGCGGCCGCGCCCGTCGTCGGGATCGCCGCAGGCTACTGAGGCCCGGCTACTGGGGCGCCGTCAGGCCAGCCGCACCTGCACCATGCCGCCCAGGCGGGCGCCCAGCCCGTCGCGGCCGACCACTTCGATCTCGATGCGCCGGCTGCCGTCCAGGTGACGGCCGTAGACTCGCCCCGCCAGCTCCAGCGTGCGGGCGCCGCGGGCCGGAAGGCAGCGGGTGACGCGGGCGCTGACGATCGCCTCGCGCCCGGCCCAGGCGGCCACGAACTGTTGCAGGAGGCCCAGCGCCGCATCCGCCGGCCCGTTCACCGTCATCGACGGCAGGGCCTGGCCCAGCGCGACCTGGTCGAAACGGCGAAGGGGCGAAGGCCCGTCGTGGCCCCCGCCCCCGCCCATCACTCCGCCGCCACCTTCTGGGGCGACGCCGCCGCGCTTGCCGCGGGCGCGGTCGGGAACTTGTAGAGCCGCTCGGCGGTGCCGTGCAGGATCGCCTGCTTCACCGGTCCCGGGACGCCCGACATCGACGCCTGGATGGTGCGCCAGCTGTAGGGATAGTCGGCGCTGATGTGCGGATAGTCCGTGGACCACATCACCCGCTCGGGGTTCATGTAGTTGAGGTTCCGCAGGCCGAAGCTGTCGGTCATGTAGCCGAAGTAGAAGTGCTCATCGATATATTCGCTGGGCATCCGCTGCAGGCCGAAGCCGGTCACCTTCTCCAGGCGCTGGTAGTTGTTGTCGATCTGCTCCTTGACGTAAGGCACCCAGCCGAAGTCGACCTCGGCGAAGGCGACCTCGAGGGTCGGGAAGCGGTCGAACACGCCGTTGAAGATGAACTCGATCAGCCGGTTGGGCGCGTCGAAGAAGCGGCCGTAGCCGGGCAGCTTGGCCTTGTGCGGCCGCGGCGCCATCAGCCCCAGGGCCACGTGGATGTTGTAGGGGATCTTGTGTTCGGTGATCGCGGCCCAGAGGTAGTCGTCCTCCGGCTGCATGACCGGCGTGCCGTTGGGATAGCAGGCCGAGAGCGCCCCGCGCATGCCCGGCCGGCCGATCACCCGCTCCAGCTCGGCCACCGCCGCCTTCACCCCGCCGCGGTTCGGCAGGAAGGCCAGGCCGCAGAACCGGTCCGGCGCATAGGCCACGTACTCCGACACGAAGTCGTTGTACGCGCGGATCATTTCGAGGTGGTACTCGTCGTCCGGATGGGTGGCGAGCGCCGCCTGGATCGAGGGCGTGGGGTACATCACCTCGCCGGTGACGCCGTCCAGATCCTGCTCCTTGATCCGCTCGGCCGGGTCGTAGCCGCCCTTGCGCATGTCGGCGAAGCGCGACCAGCCGGTCATCTTCTCCGGCGGCAGGCCGGCGCAGGCGTTCCAGCCGAAGTTCCGCGGCTCGGGCAGGCCGTCGAACATCCAGGCGTCCCCCTCGGGGAAGCCTTTGATGTAGGGCGCGGTGTCCTTGAACTTGGCCGATACGCGCGTGGTGAACAGGTCGCCCGGTTCGTTGAAGTGGCTGTCGCAGGAGATGAGCCGGGTGCTTCCAAGGGGCATTGCGCCGCTCCGTGGTTTTTCAATTCGCTATAAGATTATAAGGACAGGATTTGGGTGTCAACGACGCGGGGCGGTCTGACGGCCCCGGATGTGACCATTTGCCGAGGGAAAAGGCGCCGCGCGGGCGGTCGCGGGCGCCCCGAAAGCCGATGGCTTGCGGGGCGCCGCGAACCTAGAACTCGGCGCTCACGATGACCCCGTAGTTCCGGGGCCGGTTGAAGATGCCGTTCATCGTGGTGGAGAAGTCCACCGCCTCGACGATGAAGCGGTTGTCGGTGAGGTTGTCGCCGAACGCCTGCACCTTCAGCTTCACCCGGTCGCCGCCGATCGGGATCTGCGATAGGATGATCCGGGCGCTGAGGTTGCGGTCGATGCCCGAGCGGACCTTGGTGTTGTTGGGCGAGAGCAGGTCCAGCGAGCCGAACAGGAAGCTCGACTTGTAGCTGAAGTCGGTGCGGAAGGTCAGGACGCCGAAGTCCATCTTCGGCGCCTCGTACTGCACGCCCACGTGCAGGCTGTGCTTGGACAGGAACGCGTGCCGGGCGACGCCGCCGACGTTCTGGAAGCACGACGGATCCTGGGGCGTGGCAGCGCAGAGCGCGGGCAGCGGGCTCGCCCCGATCTCGTACTTCTTGTACTTCGGGAAGGTGTAGCCGTAGTTCGCGTCCGCCGAGAAGCCGTGGCCGAACAGCGCCTGGGCCTCCACCTCGTAGCCGTCGTACTTGGCCGCCGCGGCGTTGGTGATGAAGGTGGTGTTGCGCGGCGGGCCGATGAACTGGGTGATCTGCAGGCCGGTGTAGTCGGTGTGGAACACCGCCGCGTTCACCCGCAGGCGCCGCTCGAACCACTCCGACTTGATCCCGCCCTCGTAGCTCACCGCCTTCTCCGGACCGTAGCCCGGCGCGTTGGTGGAGATGGCGTTGAAGCCGCCGGCGCGGAACGCCGACGAGGCGCGGGCGAAGGCGTAGACAGTAGGCGCCACCTGGTAGCTGATCGAGGCGCTCCAGCCGGTGTTCTTCCAGGTCTCGGCCGCGGTCGAGGGCACGATCCCGGTGAGGCCCGCGCCCGGCAGGCCGGTGGCCAGGACGGTGCCGGTGACCGTCGTCAGGCCGGTGGCCGAGCTGGTGGCCGCCGTCTCGGAGATCAGGGTCTTGTGGTCCTTGGTCCAGCGCAGGCCGCCGGTGATCTCCAGCCGGCCGTCGAACTGGTGCGGCTTGTAGCTGACCTGGCCGTAGCCGGCGTACGACTTGGTGGACTCCCCGTACGAGACGCTGCGGTCGGTGACGGTGGCCACGAAGGCGGCGCTGGTGGGCGTGCCGATCTGCTCGGTGCGGACGGTCTCGGCCGCCTCCTCGTTGAAGTAGTAGAGGCCCGCGACATAGCTGAAGTCGCCGACGGTCCCCGTCAGGTTGAACTCCTGGGAGAACTGGCGCTGGCGGCCCGGCTCGGTGGGCGTCAGGTGGGTGATGATCGGCGAGATGGTGGTCACGCCCAGGACGTTGACGCGGCCCAGGACATAGCTGCCGCCCAGCTGGCCCGTGAGGTCCTGGTGGATCCACGAGCCGGCGGTGATGGACTTCAGCTGGAAGGCCTTGCCGCCATCCCAGTTCAGCGTCAGCCGCTGGCCATAGGTGCGGATCCGGGCCTCGTTGTTGAGCTGGCGCGGATCGCGGTAGGCGATGTCCTGCGGGGTCGTGCCGATGATGAAGGGCGGGCCGCCGAAGCCGGGGCTCTGGCTGAAGTAGAGGATCGCGTTCGGGTTGGCGGCCAGGGTCTGGAAGCCCACCGCCGAACGCAGCTTCGAATAGTTGATGGCGCCCTCGGCGCTGAGGCGGTCGGTGATGTCGCCGGCCAGGGTGAAGCTGGCGGACTTGGAGTGCAGGCTGCCGCCCCACTCGTCCTTCTTGAAGCCGGGGAACTCCACCCAGCCGTCGCGGTCGTGCCGCTGCAGGACGATCTTGGCGCGCAGGTTGCCGGGGCCGAAGTCGCCGGTGTGGGCGACCAGGTCGCCGGCCCAGTCGTTGTCGGAGCCGTAGCTCACCGAGGCCGACCCGCCGGCCGAATGCCGCGGCGACTCGGTGGTGATCAGGATGGCGCCGCCGGTGGTGTTGCGGCCGAACAGGGTCCCCTGCGGCCCGCGCAGCACCTCGATGCCGTGCATGTCCGGCACGTCGAAGGCCGCGGCGGTCGGGCGTGGCGTGTAGACCCCGTCCACATAGAGCGCGACCGGCGGCTCGGAATAGAGCGCCACCGAGGGCGAGCCGATGCCGCGCAGGAACAGCATCGGCGCCACCGAGCTGGGTCCGTTGGCGAGGACGGTGAGGTTCGGCGCCAGCTTCTGGATATTCTCCAGTCGCACGATGTTGAGGTCCTGGATCTGCTGCAGCGAGACCGCGCTGACCGACACCGGCGTGGTCTGGACGTTCTCCGTCACCCGCCGCGCGGTCACGGTCACTTCCTCCAGCGTCGCCGGCCCTGTGGCGGCGGCTTCGGCCGCGGCCGCCGCGGCCGAACCGGCCCAGGCGGTCGCCAGGACGAGGGTCGAAACGCCGGTCAGGATGGTGGTTCGCAGGCCATGTGGCCGGGTGGTGGCCGAGCTGGTCATGGCCGAGCTCGCAGCCGTCGCAGGCTTCATCGTCGCTTCCCCCTATGCCTGGCCTATGTTGGCCATTTGACGGGACGTTATGGGACAATCTTTTATAAGACAATAGAGATAGCGATCCGGCTGCGTGATCACGCAAAGTTGGGCGATGCCGAGTCGGGTTGGCTCGATTCTTCGAGGGAGAGCAGCCGCATGAGCGCCTATCCACGGCTGAGCGCGCCCATCGCCATCGGCCCACTCACGGCTCGCAACCGCCTGATGATGACCACCCACGGGCCGCGCCTGCCTCAGGCGCGCTACCTGCGCTACATCGCCGAGCGGGCGTCGGGCGTGGGCCTGGCGGGCTTCAACCTGGGCCCGCTGGGCGTGATGCAGGTCCCGTTCGGCCCGGGGCGCGCCTTCCCCGACCACAGCGGCGACCCCGACGCCGTCCCGCCGCATCCGCTGACCGCCGAGGGACGCGCCTGGTACGACGGCATGATACCGACGGCGCGCGCCTGGGCGGAGGCTGCGGCGCAGCAGGGCGCCCTCCCCGTGGCCCAGCTCTACCATCCTGGCGCGGCCCAACACTCCGACAGCTTCCAGCCGACGGTCTCGCCGTCAGGCGTGCCCGACCCCTTCGAGCGTCACAACCCCCATCCGCTGGACCTGGCCGACATCGGCGACCTGACCCAGGCCTTCGCCCTCGCCGCGCGGCGGGCGCGGGACGCAGGCTATGCGGCGATCGAACTGCACGCCGCCCACGGCTACCTGCCGCAGCAGTTCCTCTCCCCGCTCACCAACCAGCGGACGGACGGCTATGGCGGCGACCTGGCGGCGCGGGCCCGGTTCCTGCTGGAGCTGCTGGCGGCGGCGCGCGAGGCGGTGGGCGACGAGGTTCCCGTCGGCGTGCGCCTGACCGGGCCCGAACGGCCCGGCGGCCTGACGCTGGACGACATCGTCGCCGTGGCCAAGGCGCTGGAGGCCGGCGGCGCGGCCTATGTGAGCCTTTCCGGCGGGACCTATGCCGGCCTCGGCGCCGACGCGCCCTACGTCGCCCCAGCGCTGGTCCCGCCAGCGCCCAATGCACCGACCGCAGCTGCGGTGAAGGCGGCTGTCGGGCTGCCGGTCATGGTCGCCGGCGCCATCGCCACCCTGGACCACGCCGAGGCGATCCTGGCGGCGGAGCAGGCCGACGTGGTGGGCATGGTGCGCGCGCTGATCGCCGAGCCGCAGCTGCTGGCCAAGGGTGTCGCCGGGCAGCGGCCGCGTCCCTGCATCGGCGGAAACGAATGCCACTACGGGCGTCCGGTGGCCTGCGCGGCCAATCCGGCCGCCGGGCGCGAGGCGGCGATGGCGCTGCGCCCGGCGTTGCGGCCGCGCAGAATCCTGGTGGTGGGCGGCGGGCCCGCGGGCCTGGAATGCGCCCTGGCGGCGGCGGCCCGGGGCCACGCGGTGACGCTGGTCGAGCGCGCGCCCCGGCTGGGCGGCCAGCTGGTCACCCTGACCGCGGCGTCGGACCAGGCGCGGTTCGGGGACTACCTGGACTATGCGCGGGGCGCCATCGCTGAGGCCGGCGTGACGGTGCGCCTGGGGATCGAGGCGGACGTCCGGCTTGCGCAGGAGCTCGCGCCGGACGCCATCGTCCTCGCCGCCGGAGCCATGTGGAACCCGCGACCGGACCGGATCGATGCGGCCCGCGCCCTGGCCGAGCCGCACGCCGTGGGACAGCGGGTCGTGGTGGCGGGCGGGCTGGACGACCACCTGCCGCCGCTGATCGTGGCCGACTACCTCGCCCGCCTGGGCCGCGAGGTGATCCTGCTGACCGAGGCGCCCATGCCCGGCCAGGCGGTGGAGGCGGCCAGCCTCTACCTGCTGCTGCGCCGGCTCGAGACCTCGGGAGTGGTGATCCGGCCGAACACCGCGGCCGGCGGCTTCGCGGATGGGCGGCTGGAGGTGAGGAGCAGCCTGACCGGCGCGCCGAGCGTGCTGGAGGGCGTCGACAGCGTGATCGCGGTGGACGGCCGCCGGGGCGACGATCGGCTGGTGGCGGCGATGCGGGCTGTGGCGCCCGAGGTGCACCTGATCGGCGACGCGCTGGCGCCGCGGCGGATGCTGCACGCGACCCTGGACGGGGCGCGGCTGGGGACCCTCAGCCTCTAGATCAGCAGGGCGCCGCCATCGATCGCCAGGGTCGCGCCGGTGATCCAGGCGGCGGCGGGGCTGGCCAGGAACTGGACCGCGACCGCGATCTCCTCGGGTGAGCCGAAGCGCCCCAGCGGCAGGCGCGCGAGATAGGCGGCCGCCGTGGCCGCGCCCGTCGCCGACCCGCCGGCCTCCACCGCCGCCTCGGTCAGCACCGGCCCCGGGGCCAGGGCGTTCACCCGCACGCCGTGCGCCGCCAGCTCCTGGGCCAGCACCTGGGTCAGGGCGATGAGCCCGGCCTTGGAGGCGGCGTAGGCGGCCTTGCCGGCGCGCGGCCGCAGCCCCTGGATCGAGGCGATATTGACGATGGCCCCGCCGCGGCCGGCGTCGCACATGCGCCGGGCGCAGGCCTGCGACAGGCTCATGGCGCCCTTGAGGTTCACGTCCAGCAGCTGGTCCCAGTGGCCCTCGTCCAGATCGAGTGCGGCGCCGGAGGGGAACAGCCCCGCGCAGTTGACCAGGATGTCCAGGCCGCCGAGCTCGGCGACGGCCGCCCCAGCCATGGCCTCGCCGGTGGACCAGTCGCGAATGTCGCCGCCTGTGGCCTGGGCCTGTCCACCCGCCGACACACAGGCCGCCGCCGTCGCCGCCGCGCCGGCCGCGTCGAGGTCTGCGGCCAGCACCGCGGCGCCCGCCGCCGCCAGCCGCAGCGCTGTCGCCCGGCCGATGCCGGACGCGGCCCCGGTCACCACCGCGACCTTGCCGTCCAGCCGCGTCAGCGCGTTGAAATCGTCCATCCTGGCCCGGCCCCTTCAAGCGCCCCGCGCCGAGCGGATTGAACTCCAGCCCGAGCGCGACTAAGCTCTCTTATATATCAAACATTGCAATATATAGGACCCTCCGATGCTCGACACCCTGGCGGCGGCCCCGGTCTTCGGCGAGCCCGTGCCGGCGCGGCCCTGCACCCAGACCCTGGACCTCATGGCCTGGCGCCGTTCGGCCTCGGCGCTCACCCTGGTCGAGCCGGGGCCGTCCGTGGCGGAGATCGATCGCCTGCTCGGCATCGGCGCGCGCACGCCCGACCATGGCAAGCTGTTCCCCTGGCGGTTCATCGTGATCGAGGGCGCGGCCAAGGCGGCCCTGGTCGCGGACTTGGAAGCCATGGCGGCCGCGCGCGAGGATGCGCCCAAGGCGCAGGCGGCCCTGATGAAGCTCAAGACGCCGCCGCTGGCCATCGCGGTGGTGTCCCGGGTGACCGAGGGCAAGATCCCGGAGTGGGAGCAGGTGCTCTCCGCCGGGGCGGTCTGCATGAACCTGCTGCTGGCGGCGGGCGCCCTGGGCTATGGCGCCAACTGGATCACCGGCTGGTACGCCTATGACCCGCAGGCGCTGGCGCGGCTGGGCCTTGTGGCGGGCGAGCGGATCGCCGGCTTCGTGCACGTGGGGACGCCGGCCGAGACGCCGCTGGAGCGGGCGCGGCCGGACGTGGCGGCGCTGACGACGTGGCTGGGCGCCTGATCGGCCCTACGACTGCAGCATGCTGGCGTTGACCACCGAGCCAAAGCCGAAGCCGTGCTGGCGCTCGCCGCCCTCGGAGCCGCCGGAATAGTGCTCGCGCATGGCCTGCTCGACCCCGCGCGCGTCGCCCTCGGCGATCAGCCGGTAGAGGCGCTCGTGCTCGTCGGCCAGGGACTGGCGGATGGCGCGGTCGGAGAACGAGCCGTGGGTGGCGTTCTTTCGCGCCAGCACGTCCACCTGCGCCGACCACAGGGCCTCCAGCGCGCCGACGACCAGGCTCATGGTCTGGTTTCCGCAATGGTTGACCAGCTCGGTATGGAAGCGGCGGGCCTGGCCGATGAAGGCGTCGGGGTCGTCGATCACCAGCAGACCCTCGTCCAGCACGGCGCGCAGGCGCGGCAGCACGCTCTGGTGCCGGTCCGGGCGCAGGGCGCATTCGGCGGCGCAGGCCGGCTCCAGCTTGCGCATGGCGTTGACCAGGTCGTCGAGCGTGACCGATCGCGACTGCAGCACCAGGCCCAGCATATAGGCCGCCTTGGACGCCTGGGGCCGGTGCACGACCGCGCCGCCCACATTGCCCCGCTGGACGGTGATCAGGCCCTCGGTCTCCAGGATCCGCAGCGCCTCGCGGATCGACGGCGGGCTGATGCCGAACTCGGCCAGCAGCTCCTCCTGCTTCGGCAGCAGGGCGCCGTCCTCCAGCTCACCGGACAGGATCCGCTGGCGCAGGCCTTCGGCGACGATTTCGGCGATGCGGGGCTGTTTGAGCTGGCGTCGGGGAGAAATGGGCTCTGCGGTCACGTCGGTCCTGGCGATCGAGGGTCAATCGGCGGGACATCCCGGATGGACGACATGCATCCTTGGTCGAATCGCTTCAGCCCGCCCGTACTTCGACGAGCGGGTATATCCCACGGAAAAGATTGCGTCACCTCAGGTTGACGCCAAAGCTTACACAGGCATCTATAATATCTATCTTTATATAGAAAGAAGCCGGTGCTGAAACCCGGCGGGCGAGGAGGCGCGTATGGCGGGGCAGACGGCGGCGGACAGGCGGGCGCGGGCGCAGGCCTTCACCATCAGTATCACGCCCTTCGACGCCGAGGGCCGGCTGGACGAGCCGGCGATCCGCCGACACCTGGCGCGCCTCGGAGCCTCCGGCATCGGGGTCTATGTGGGCGGCGGCGGCAGCGGCGAGGGCTACACCCTGGCCCGCGAGGAGACGCAGCGGCTGCTCGAGATCGCGGTGGACGAACTCAAGGGCAAGACCGCCATCCGCGCCATGGGCGTGGAGCCCCGCACGGCGGCGGAGATGATCGCCTTCCTGGAGATGGCCAAGGCCGCCGGCGTCGACGCCGCCCAGGTCTATTCCCTGGACGTGGGCCACGGCCATGCGCCCACGCCCGACGAGCTGGAAGTCTATTTCACCGAGGTGCTGACGGCGGTGGACATGCCGCTGGTGCTCTCGACGCACCAGTCGGTGGGCTATGTGATCCCCGCGGACGTCATCGTCGCGCTCTACCGTCGCTTCCCGCAGCTGATCGCCCTGAACTGCAGCCACCAGGACCCCACCTACCTGCGCGCCCTGGTGGACGGCCTGGGCGAGACCACCGACATCTTCGTGGGGGGGCCGCACAACGCCCTGACCGCCCTGGCGTTCGGGGCCCAGGGCTTCCTGACCTCCGAGGGCAACCTGGCGCCGCGGCTCTGCATGTCGGTGATCGAGGCTTACCGCAACGACGACCTCACCGGGCTGATGGAGGCCTGGAGCAAGCTGATGCGGCTCTTCGTCGGCCTCTACGGCAACGGCGGCATCCGGGTGACCAAGGCGGTGCTGAACCAGCTGGGCCTGGCCGGCGGCTATCCGCGCAAGCCGCGCCTGCCGGTCACCGACGCGCGGCTGACGCGGGCGATGGCGGTGGTGGAGTCGCTGGACCTGGCGGCGCTGGAGGGCTGGTAGCGCGCTTCGCTACTCGGCCGCGAGGGCCGCCTTGGCCGCCGACTGCGCGCCCTCGCTCCAGATGTCGGACAGCTCGGTGGTGTCGGTCTCCACCACGTTGCGCACGCCGAACTTCTCCCGCGCCTGAGCCGGCGTCAGGTCCAGCCAGTCTTCGTAGCGCGGCAGGAACAGCGCCTCGGAGGTCTCGCCGATCCGCATGCCGTTCTCGGCCAGCCGCCACATGGTGGGCCAGCACTGCGGATAGTGCAGCAGGGTGCGGGTGAAGGTGGGCAGGGTCAGCAGCGTGTTCTGCACGTTGAGCGCGCCTGCCAGCTCCGGCCCGAACCAGCGGAACAGGTTGCCGAACTTCATGAACGCCGGGACCGTCTCGCCAAGGTAGTCGAACCCGACGCCGCCCAGGATGTGCATGAAGTCGTGGGTCTGGACGCCGCGCAGGAAGAAGTACTCGAAGCTCGTATTCGGCTCGAACCTGGCGATGATGTCGATCTCGAGGTTCTGTTCGACCAGGTAGCGGTAGAAGATCCCGCCGACCGAGCCCGCGGGACAGGGCTTCAGGTCGTCCTTGGTCAGGTTCGACAGGTAGCGCTCGTCGAACCAGCGGTCGAGCTCGGGCCACCCGCGCCGCGCCTCCTGGAACAGCGCCTCGATCCGCGCATGGTCCTGCACCTCCCGCACGGCGGAGATCAGCGACGGAATGCCGTAGGTCATGGGATAGTCGCGGCCGTTGCGGCGCAGGTTCTCGTTGGTGACCCACTCGCGGATGCGGGCGTCGTTCAGGAACTTCGACGAGCTGATCAGGACGCTGCTGTCGGTCGCCACCTCGCGGCGGCCGCGCATCAGATAGGGGACGTCGTCCATGGCCGGCTCCTCCGGGAATGCGGGCGCCGAGCGCCGCTTTTCATTGCAATCAGTATAAGGATGGGCGATCCGGAGGGTCAATCGCGGGAGGACGGCATGGCGGGCGAGATCCGGCGCATCGGGGTGAGTCCGCGGCTCAGCATGGCCACGGTGCACGGCGGCGCGGCTTACCTCTCCGGGCAGGTGGCGATCGAGGCGGGCGGCGGGCCGGTGGCCGAACAGGCGGTCGAGGTGCTGCGCAGGATCGACGCTTTGCTGGAAGAGGCCGGAACCGACCGCACGCGCCTGCTGAGCGCGAACCTGTACGTGGCCGACCTGGCGGACCTGCCGGAGATCAACCGGATCTGGCTGGAGTGGCTGGCCGGCGCCGAGCCGCCCTGCCGAACCACGGTGGAAGCCAAGCTGGCCTCGCCCCGCTACGCCCTGGAGATCAGCGTCGTCGCGGCCGCCTGAGGCGCGCGCTCAGGCCAACGCCATCATCGCTTCGATCCGCCGACCGAGCCGCCTCACGCCCTCCGCGGCGTCGGCCTCGCTGGCCAGGGAGTAGCTGAGCCGCAGCGTGTTGCGCCGGGGCTCGACCGGGTAGAAGGCCGCGCCGGAGATCACCGAGACCTGGTCCTCCATCAGGGCCCGCTCGGCCACGGCCGCGCCGTCCAGCCCGGGGGGCAGGGTCAGCCAGATGTAGAGGCCGCCCTCGGGACGGGTCCAGGTGACGCCCGGTGGCATGCCGTCCTCCAGCGCGCGCAGCATCGCGTCGCGGCGGCGGCGGTAGAGCGCCCGGGCCCGCACGACATGGGCCTCCAGTCCGGCCGCCAGTTCCAGCACCAGCATCTGGTTCAGGGCGCTGGTGGCCAGGTCCGCGGCCTGCTTGATCAGCACCAGCTTGCGGATCACCGCCGAGGGGCCTGCGATCCAGCCGGTCCGCAGCGACGGGGCCAGGGTCTTCGAAAAGCTGCCGGCGTGCAGGACACCGCAGGCCTCCACGCTTCTGGCCGCCTGGACCGCCAGCGCGAAGACGGACGGCGCCGCGGCGCCTTCAAACCATAGCTGCTCGTAGCAGCCGTCCTCCAGCAGCGGCAGGCCGATGGCGGCGGCCTTCTCCACCACCGCGGTCCGCTCGGCGAGGGACAGCGACGTCCCGGTGGGATTGCGGAAATCCGGGCCGAGGTAGCCGAACTTCGCGCCGCCGGGCAGCGGCGCCTCGACCGCCGTCGGCAGGGCGGCGTAGCGCACCTCATAGGCGTCGAAAGCCCGCAGCGCGCCGATGAAGCTGGGCATTTCCACGGCCACCGTATCGCCGGGCGAGAGCAGCAGGCGGGCCACGAAGTCCAGGCCCTGCTGGGAGCCGTTGGTGATCAGGATGTTGTCCACGCCGCACGGCGCGCCGAGGGCGGTCATGTGCCCGGCGATCCAGGCGCGCAGCGGCTCGTGGCCCTCGCTGCGGGCATAGCTGAGCGCCGTGGCGGCCTGGGCGGGGTCCCCGAGGATCCGCGCGCACGCCGCCGCCGCCTCCGCCACCGGGAACAGCGCCGGATCCGGTAAGCCGCCGCCCAGCTGGATGATCGAGCGATCGGCGAGCAGCTTCATCCGCTCGCGGATGTCCGACGCCGTCACCTTGCCCATGCGCGTGGCGTAGAGCCCCGACCAGTCCACGGCGATTCCTCCGACGCCTTGCTGGCGCTCCATCTTCTCAATCATAGATATCATACGGGCGCCGTTGCGGAAGAGGCGACCTCAGGCGCCGACGGCGGGCGGTTGACGAGCGTCGCCATTGCCGCGATTGGTCTTCTTACGCCGACAAGACAATAGCGCCGCGCAGAGGACCGCCATGATCCGATCGATTGCCCTCGCCGGCGTACTGGCGCTCGCCGCCGGCCTCGGGACCGCTCGCGCGGCCGACGAGGAGATCCAGGTCTACATGGACGAGATGAGCAAGCGGGGCGAGATCGGCCTCGACGTGCATCTCAACTACACTCCGGACGGGCGGCTGGTGCCCGACTATCCGGGGCAGCAGGCCTCGGACCGCCGCTGGCGGATCACGCCGGAGTGGGCCTATGGCCTGACCGACGACATCGAGCTCGGCGCCTATCTGCCGCTGGCCACCATCGACCGCAGCGGCAACGTGGAGATCGGCGGGGTCAAGGGCCGGATCAAGTACATCGCGCCCAAGCGCTCCGCCGACCAGCCGTGGTTCTGGGGCTTGAATTTCGAACTGGGCCGGGTGCGCCACAGCCTCGACATCAACCCTTGGAACGCGGAGCTGAAGGGCATCTTCGGCGTGCGGCAGGGACCCTGGACCCTGGCGACGAACCTCAATGTGGACTTCGTGGTGTCGGGGCCGGACCACAGCCCGACCAGCTTCCAGCTCGCGACCAAGGTGGCCTACCAGCTCGACGCGGCCACCAGCGTGGGCCTGGAGAGCTACAACGCGTTCGCCGACACCAAGCGGTTTGGGCGCCTGAACGATCGCGACCAGCAGATCTTCGCCGTGATCGACCGCAGCTTCGGCCGCTGGGACCTCGATTTCGGGGTCGGCTACGGCTACGGCGCGCCCGAGGACCGCTGGGTGATCAAGGCCATCGTTGGCGTGCCGATCGGCCCCTGAGCCGCCTGGGATCGCTCAGTCCGGGACGACGCCGTGCTCCTCGTCGATGCGGGTGGTGACGCCCGTGGCCAGCACCGTGCGGGTCGCGTCGATCGAGGCGTAGGTCCAGTAGATGCGCATCCGCGCCGTCGCCGAGGGATTGCGGAAGCGGTGCGGCGCCCCGGCCGGGATCCAGCTGGTGTCGGTGGGGCCAAGCGCATGCTCCACCCCGTCGATCTCCGCCACGGCCTCGCCCTCGAGCACCAGGACCGTCTCCTCGCAGTTGTGGATGTGCAGGGCGATGGCCGCGCCCGGCTCGAACTCGGTGATGCCGCTGAGGGTCTGCTGCGAGCCGATGCGGGCGTTGACCAGGGGGATGGTCCGTGCGCCCCCGCCGCGTTCGCGGGGGACGATCTGCCCGGGCCGCAGGATCGTGGCGCGCGGGCTCACGCCGCCGCCTCCTGCACGGGGCCGACCCACACGGTCTTGGCGTTGACGAACTCGCGGATGCCCAGGTCGCCCAGCTCGCGCCCGTAGCCGGAGCGCTTGATCCCGCCGAACGGCAGGCGCGGGTCGGAGGCCACCAGGCCGTTGATGAACACCGCGCCCGCCTGGATGCGCCGCGCCAGGGCCTGGCCGCGGGCGGCGTCGGCGGTCCAGATCGCGGCGGCGAGGCCGAACTCGGTGTCGTTGGCGAGCGCGATCGCGTGGTCGGCGTCGCGAGCGCGGGTGACCGCCGCCACCGGGCCAAAGGTCTCCTCGCGGAAGGCCGCCATCTGCGGCGTCACCTGGTCCAGCAGGGTCGGCGGGTAGAAGAAGCCAGGGCCTTCCAGGGGCGCACCGCCGAGCACGAGCGCGGCCCCGGCCTCCACCGTGCGACGGACCTGGTCATGCAGGGCCGCGCGCAGGTTGGCCCGCGCCATGGGGCCGATGTCGGTGTCGGGGGCGAGCGGATCGCCCACCCTCAGCGCCGCGATCCGGGCGGCGAAGGCGGCCACGAAGCGATCGGCGACGGCATCCTCGACGATGAAGCGCTTGGCGTTGACGCAGGACTGGCCGGCGTTGGTGAACCGCGCCTTCACCGCCGTCGCGGCGGCGAGCTCGATGTCGGCGTCGGCGAGCACGACGAACGGATCAGAGCCGCCCAGCTCCAGCACCTGCTTCTTCAGGGCACGGCCAGCCTGGCCCGCGACGATGGCGCCCACCTCGGTCGAGCCGGTCAGGGTGACAGCGGCGATGCGGTCGTCGGCGATCAGGGACGCCACCGCCTCGGGCTCCACCAGCAGCACGGCGGCCAGGCCCGGCGGACAGCCGGCGTCGGCGAACACCGAGGCGATGGCCAGGGCGCATTGGGGCACGTTCCCAGCATGCTTGAGCACCATGCCATTGCCAGCCGCCAGGGCCGGGGCGGCGAAGCGGAAGACCTGCCAGAACGGGTAGTTCCAGGGCATCACCGCCAGCACCACGCCCAGCGGCTCGTGCACCACCGCGCTGTGATGGGCAGACGAGGCGACCGGCCGGTCGGCCAGGAAGTCGGCGGCGTGCTCGGCGTAGAAGTCGCAGGTCAGGGCGCACTTCTCGATCTCGGCCCGCGCCTCGCCCAGGGGCTTGCCCATCTCGGCGGTGATCAGCCGGGCGTAGCGGTCGGCGCCCGCCCGCAGCGTCTGGGCCAGACGGCGCAGCAGGGGCGTACGCGCCGCGATCGGTCGGGCCGCCCAGTCGGCCTGGGCCGCAGCCGCGGCGGTCAGGGCCGCCTCGACCTCGCGCGGACTGTGGGGCTCGAACCGGGCGATCTCCTGGCCGGTAGCGGGATCGATGGAGGCGATCACGGCTGGCTCGCCACCGCCGCCGCCACCGCGCGGCCGAAGGCCTCGGTGCTGGCCTCGCCGGCCAGGTCCGCGGTCCGCGCCCGCGGGTCGCCCAGCACCTGTTCCACCGCCGCCTCGATGCGTTCGGCGGCCGTCAGCAGCCTGGCCTTGCCGTCGCGGCGGCCGCGCCAGGCGAGCAGCATGGCGGCCGAGAGGATCAGCGAAGTCGGATTGGCGATCCCCTGCCCGGCGATGTCCGGCGCCGAGCCGTGCTGCGCCTGGGCCACGCAGACCTGCTCGCCCACATTGATCGACCCGCCCAGGCCCAGGCTGCCGGAGAGCTCCGAGGCCTCGTCCGACAGGATGTCGCCGAACATGTTGGTGGTGACGATGACGTCGAACCGGTCCGGCTGGCGGATCAGCAGCGCGGCGGCCGCGTCGACGATTACCTCGTCCAGGGCGACGTCGGGGAACTCGGCCGCCACCTTGCGGACCTCACGCAGGAAGAGGCCGTCGGTCAGCTTCAGGACATTGGCCTTGTGCACGGCGGTCACCTTGCGCCGGCGGCGCTGGGCCAGCTCGAACGCAGCGCGGGCGACGCGGCTGGAAGCCCTGGCGGTGATCTTGCGGATGGCGAAGGCGCTGTCCGCGTCCGGCATGAACTCGGCCGGCCCGCTCAGCATGTTGCGGTCGGCGTAGAAGCCCTCGGTGTTCTCCCGCACGATCACCAGGTCCATGCGCTTGCGCAGGATGGTCAGGTCAGGCCGGGCGCGGCAGGGGCGGATGTTGGCGTAGAGCTCGAAGGCGGTGCGCAGCTCGGCCGACGGATTGATCCCGCCCTCGCTGCGCGGCGGATATTCGTAGTGCGAGACCGGCCCCAGGATCACCCCGTCCACCTGCGGTACACGGGCCATGACCGCCGGCGGCAGGGTCGAGCCGCTGGCCTTCAGGCTGGCCAGGCCGATGTCCTGTTGCTCGAAGGTAAGGCCCAGGCCGAGGGTGCGGTCGGCCTGGTGCAGCACCGCCAGGGTCGCCTCGGTGATCTCGGGGCCGATGCCGTCGCCGGGCAGCACTAGGATTCGCAAAGTCGGCCTCCACGCGGGCGTCGCGGGGCGCTTGCCCCGCCCGACGCTTCCGGCGCATAATGCATTTTATGATTCAGGAAAACAATTCTTGATGCGCCGGTCCGCCTTCGGCCACCTCGCCAGTTCCGGCCGCCGCTACCGGATCGTCGACCTGCCCGGGGTTCTGGGCGAGGCCGCAGACCGGCTGCCCTGGATCCACCGCATCCTGATCGAGAACCTGCTGCGGCGCCGCGGCGACCCCGCGCCCCTGGCCGACTGGCTGCGCCAGGGCCACAGCGACGCCGAGATCGCCTTCCATCCCGGCCGCGTCCTGATGCACGACACCACCTGCGGCCCGGCCCTGGTGGACATGGCCGCCTGCCGCTCGGCCCTGGCCGAGGCCGGCGGCGACCCGGCCCGGCTCAATCCGGTGCTGCCGGTGGACGTCTCGACCGACCACTCCGTGGCGGTGGACCGGTTCGGAACGCCGGACGCCCGAGCCCACAACATGGCCCGCGAACTGGAGCGCAACGGCGAGCGCTACCGGTTCATGAAATGGGCGACGGGCGCTTTCCGGAACCTGACCGTGCATCCGCCGGGCAGCGGCATCATGCACACCCTCAACCTCGAGCGGCTGGCCAGCGTGGTGACCACCGCCAGCGTCGAGGGGCAGGCCTGGGCCTTTCCCGACACCCTGATCGGCACCGACAGCCACACGCCCATGGTCGGCGGCCTGGGCGTGCTGGCCTGGGGCGTCGGCGGGCTGGAGGCCGAGACGGTGATGTTCGGCCTGCCGGTGACCCTGCGCGCGCCGCGGGTGGTGGGCGTGCGGCTGAGGGGTCGGCTGGCCGAGGGTGCGCTGGCCACCGACCTGGCCCTGGAGGTCACCGCACTGCTGCGCGGCGAGGGCATCGGCGGCCGGTTCGTGGAGTTCTTCGGGCCCGGCGTTTCGACCCTGTCGGTGGGCGACCGGGCCGTGGTGGCCAACATGGCGCCCGAGTACGGCGCAGCCACGGGCTATTTCCCGATCGACGCCCGGACCCTGGCCTATCTCCACGCCACCGGCCGGACGACCGAGCACGTGGCGCTGGTGGGCGACTACGCGCGCCGCCAGGGGCTGTGGTTCCAGGCTGATGCCGAGCCCCGCTACGACGCGGTCGTGGCGCTGGACCTTGCGGCGGTGCGGCCCAGCCTGGCCGGACCGCGCCGGCCGCAGGACCGGCTGGACCCCGCCCGGACCCGCGAGGCCGTGGGCGCAGGCCCGACGGCGGCGCAAGTCGGCGATGGCCCGCCGGACCTAGCCGTCGCCATCGCCGCGATCACCAGCTGCACCAACACCTCCGACCCGCGCCTGCTCGTGGCGGCCGGCCTCCTGGCGCGCAAGGCGCGGGCGCGGAGCCTTGCGCCGCCGCCGTGGGTCAAGACCTCGCTGGCGCCCGGCTCGCCCACCGCCGAGGCCTATCTGCGCCGCGCCGGCCTGCTCGCGGACCTGGAGGCGCTGGGCTTCGGGGTCGTCGCCTATGGCTGCACCACCTGCATCGGCAACTCCGGGCCCCTGCCCGCGGCGTTCGAGCCGGCGATGGCGGAGGGACGGCGCGCAGTCGCGGTGATCTCCGGGAACCGCAACTTCCCGGGACGGGTCCACCCGCAGCTGGAGCTGGGCTTCCTGGCCTCGCCGCCGATGGTGGTGGCCTTCGCCCTGGCCGGCGACCTGGACCGCGACATCACCACCGACGCGATCGGCGCGGGGCCGGACGGCGCGCCGGTGCGGCTGGCCGACCTCTGGCCCACCGGCGTGGAGATCGACGCGGCCCTCGCCACGGCGGCGCGGCCGCAGGACTATGTGGAGGCCTACGACCTCGCCGAAGCCAGCCCGGCCTGGGCGGCGCTGCAAGCGCCGACCGGGGAACTCTACCCTTGGGATCCGAAGTCCACCTACCTGTGCCGCCCCCCGTTCGTGACGGTCGATGGCGCGCCGCGGCTCGGCCGCTACCTGGCCCGCCCGCTGCTGGTGCTGGGCGACGACATCACCACCGACCACATCTCCCCCGCCGGCGCCGTGCCGTCCGCCAGTGAGGCCGCGGCCTATCTGATCGCCCATGGCGAGGACCCGTCCGACCTCAATGTCTTCTCCGCCCGCCGCGGCAACTGGGAGGCCATGGTCCGCGGCCTGTTCACCAACCGCACGGTGCGCAACCTGCTGGCCGCGGACATCCCCGCCGGCCGCACGATCCACAGCCCCAGTGGCGAAATGCTCACCCTCTGGGCCGCGGCCGAGCGCTACCGGGCGGCCGGCGAGGCCGTGGTGATCGTGGCCGGCGAGCGCTACGGCATGGGCTCCTCGCGCGACTGGGCAGCCAAGGGGGTGGCGCTGCTCGGGGTGCGTGCGGTGCTGGCGTCCAGCTTCGAGGCGATCCACCGCTCCAACCTGATCAACATGGGCGTCCTGCCGCTGCTCCTGCCGGCGGATGCGGGACCCTCGGACCTTGCCCTCGCGCCCGGCGACCGGATCGAGGTGGAGGCCGAGCGCCTTTCGCCCCGGGGCGCGGTGAACCTCGCCATCCACTATGCAACCGGCCAGGTCCGGCGGCTGGCGGCGATGGCGGCGGTGGAGACGAGCCTGGAGGCGGATGTGCTGGCCGGCGGCGGCGCGATCCCGCGCTTGCTGCAACGCGCCCTGCGGCCCGCCTAGGCCGCCGCCGCCGGCGCCCGCAGCCGCGCCCGCAGGGTCAGCACGAACGCCGCCAGGGTCAGGGACGCCAGGAACACCAGGCCCCCGACCGGCCCGCCCGTGCGGTCCTTCACCAGGCCGATGGCATAGGGACCAACGAAGCCGCCCAGGTTGCCGATCGAGTTGATCGCCGCGATCGAAACCGCCGCGGTGCTGCGCGACAGGAACAGCCCCGGCAGCGCCCAGAACGGCGCCTTGAAGGCATAGAGGCCGGTCAGGGCCGCGGAGATCAGCAGGATCGAGGTGACCAGGTCCCGCGACAGCACCACCGCGCCCAGGGCCAGCCCCGAGACCAGCAGCGGCAGGGCCGCGTGCATCTGGCGCTCGCCGGTCCGGTCCGACCGGCGCGACCAGGCGATCATCCCGGCGGTGGCGACGGCGTAGGGGAAGGTGGTGACCAGGCCCACCTGCAGGTTGCTAAGGCTGGCGGCCCCCGCCTTGACGATCTGCGGCAGCCAGTAGCCGACGCCCAGGCTGCCGCACTGGTAGACGAAGTAGATGGCCGACAGCAGCAGCACCTTCGGCTCGGTGATCGCCTGGAACAGGCCGAGGTGCTTGCGATGGGCGCCCTCCGTGCGGTCGCGCTCGATCTGCGCCGTCAGCCAGGCGCGCTCGGCGGGCTGCAGCCACCGCGCCTGTTCGGGCCGGTCGGTCAGGAAGGCCAGCGTCAGGAGACCGCCCAGGATCGGCGGCAGGGCCTCGAGCAGCAGCATCCAGCGCCAGCCGCTGAGGCCGAAGGCGCTGATGTGGTCCATAATCAGGGTGCTGATCGGCGCCCCAAGCAAGAGAGAGATCGGGATCGCGGCGGTGAAGGCGGCGATGGTGGTCGCCTGCTCCTTCGCCCGCACCCAGTAGGTCAGGTAGATGATGATGCCCGGGAAGAAACCCGCCTCGGCCACCCCCAGCAGGAAGCGCAGGACGTAGAGCTGCCAGGCGTTCTGCACGAAGGCGCTGAGCGCGGCCAGCAGCCCCCAGGTGATCAGGATGCGGGCGATCCAAACCCGCGCGCCGAACCGCGCCAGGGCCATGTTGCTGGGCACCTCGAAGAGGAAATAGCCGATGAAGAAGATGCCGGCGGCGAAGCCGAAGGCGGCGCTGGTGAGGCCCAGCTCCTGGTTCATCTGCAGAGCTGCGTAGCCGATGTTCGCGCGGTTCAGGTACGAGACCACATAGAGGCCGAAGCAGAGGGGGACGATCCGCCAGAACACCTTGCGCGGCACCGAGCGCTCGAACCTGTCCTCGGGGCCGGTGGTCATGGGCTCTCCCGCAGCTACGACGGCGCAGGATTACATTTTCGATTTTAAAAGTACAATCTTCGCTCTAGGTTCACGCCGACATTCGTGGAGGCCGGCTTGGAACCGTCGAGGCGCTGGGTGATGGCGGCCGGATGCGGGCTGATCGCCGGTCCGGCCGCTGCCAGGGAGGGCAAGAGGATGCAAGGCGCGCTGGCCTATGTGGGCTGCCGCACGTCGCGCGAGCGCAACGCCCGCGGCGACGGGATCAACGTCTACCGCGTCCCGCTCGGCGGCGGCGCCTGGACCCACATGCAGCTGGTGGGCGACCTCTTCAACCCGTCCTACCTGGCCTTCGGGCCGGGGCGACGCACGCTCTACGCCGTGCATGGCGACGCCAGTGAGGTCAGCGCCTTCCGCGTCGATCCGGCGGACGGGCGGCTGACGTTCCTGAACCGCGCCTCCACTCATGGGATGAACCCGGTGCACCTGGCGCTCGACCGCACCGGCCGCTTCGTGGTGATCCCCAACCATGTGACGACCGCGGAATACGCGTCGGGGCTGACGGTGCTGGCGCTGGGGCCGGACGGCGCGCTTGGAGACCTCACCGACCTCCTGCCGCTCAAGGGCAAGGTCGGGCCGCACCGGGTGGAGCAGCCCTTCCCCAAGCCGCACCAGGCGCGGCTCGATCCGACCGGCAGGTTCTTCGTCGTGCCCGACAAGGGCCGGGACGTGGTCGAGAGCTATCGCCTGGACGCGGCGGGCAAGCTGTCGCTGGCGGGCTCGGCGCGGGCGCAGGAAGGCGCCGGCCCGCGGCATGTGGCCTTCACGCCCGACGCGCGCTTCGCCTATGTGCTGAACGAGCTGAACTCGACGATCGAGGCGTTCAGGTTCGACACGGCCAGCGGCGCGCTCAGCCCGTTCCAGGTGCTGCCCGCCCTGCCGGACAGCTTCACCGGCGACAGCCGCGCCAGCGAGATCGAGGTCTCCGCCGACGGCCGGTTCGTCTACGCCTCCAACCGGGGGGCGGACGACATCGGCGTCTTCGCCATCGAGACCGCCACCGGCAGGCTCGCCCCGCGCGGCTGGCAGGGCTCGGGCGGCAAGACGCCCCGGTTCTTCGCCCTGTCGCCGGACGGCCACACCCTCTTCGCAGCCAATGAGGACGGCGACAGCCTCATGGCGCTGGCGATCGACCCGCGGGCCGGCGGGCTCGGCCAGTCGCGCGAAGTCGCCCGGACCGGCAGCCCCACCTGCATCGTCTTCGGCTGAACCCGGAACTCAGGCGGCTTTCGCCTTGGCCAGCCGCGCCGCGCGGTTGCGGCGCATGCGAGCGGTCCGAGCGCCCCATTGGAGGAAGCCAGTCAGGCCCAGGCCAGCGGCCGTCAGGGCGGCCAGCAGCGCCAGCACGCGCCCGATCCCGCCCAGCCACTGGCCGGTGTGGATCCACAGGAGGCCGTTGAAGAACCGCGAGCCGGCGGGCTCGGTGAGCGCGCCCTTTTCCTTCAGCACCGTGGCGCTGCAGGCGTCGACCCAGACGTGGTCCGTGGCGCGGCCGTTGGAGGTGCTGAGCGCCCGGAAATAGACCGCCACCACCTTGCCGCCCTTGCCGGGGAAACGGACGCTCTTCACCGTCTGGCTCGGATGGCGCGCGATCGCGGCGGCGACGGCCTCATCCAGGGTGTGGGGCGCGGCGCACGGGCCAGGCAGGGCCTTGGGCGCCGGCGCCTCGCCCACGGGCGCCACCAGGCTGACCGCCGGGGCGAGCCAGGGCTGCCAGGCCATCAGGACCCCCGTCGCCGCGGTCAGCGCCAGCACGGGTGCGGCGGCGAGGCCCGCCAGCCGGTGCAGGTCACGGCTGCCGCGATGCAGGTCGACCGCCAGGTTCACCCCCAGCGCCTGGCGCATCCGCCCAAGGCCCGGCCACCAGACGAAGGGCCCGGTCAGGGCCATGAAGAGCAGGCCGAGGCCGGTGAAGCCCACCACCCGCTCGCCGGTGTCGCCGGACAGCAGCTGCATGTGCAGCTGGTACAGGAACTCCACCGGCCAAGCGGCCAGCGGGCCGCTGCGCAGGACCCGCGCGGTCCCCGGGTCCACCGCAGCGTAGGCGATGTCGCCGGGCTTGGCGTCGAGGCGCACGACATAGGCGTCGTCCGCCTGGACGGGCGTGTCGATGCGGGTCACCCGCCGCCCGGGCATCGCCGCCTTGGCCGCGGCTGCGACGGCCTGGAGGGACGCCGGGTGGGCGCTGGGCGCGACCACCAGGGCCGCGGGATGGACCAGGCGGTTGAGCTCGTGCCGGAACGCCACGGCGGCGCCGGTGGCGCCCTGCAGGATCACCAGCAGGCCGACGGCCAGGCCCACCCAACGGTGGAACCGGATCAGCAGAAGCTTGGCGGGCATGCGCGGATCAGCCTTTGCGGACGGGCTTGGGCGCGGCGCAGACGAAGCTCGTGGCCTCCGCCTGCGGCCCGCCTCGATAGCGCGCCACCTGCGGGTAGGGACAGAGCGGACGCTGGAAGGCGACCCGCCGCTCGCCCTTCTCACCCGCATAGTGCGTCGCGATCAAGGCGCGGGGCGCGGCGCCCTTCTCGACCCAGTCCTCCAGGGCCACCGCCATGTCGTGGGCCGCGTCGCTCACCGGCGGGACGGAGTCCCGCGTCGCGCTCGAGAAATTGGTGGCGCCCGGGCCACCGGCGCAGTGGGCCATGCCGGGGACCATGTAGAGGCGCAGCAGGGCGTCGGCGCCGGGCGTTGCGGCCCGCACCGCGCGGGCGTAGCGGATCGCCTCCGGCGGCGCGCCCACCGGGTCCTGCCAGCCCATGAACATGATCAGCTTGCCATGGCGCGCGGCGAACCGGCGCAGGTCCGGGCTGCTGGCGTCGAAGGTGCTGGCCATCCGGGCGCGGACGGTGTCCACATCGCGGCCCCAGTCGAAGCTCCACCAGTTCCACTGCGGATCGGCGAACACCCAGTAGCGGAAGAAGTCCACGCGCTGGGGCTCATCGGGCTTGTCCGGGTTGGCCCAGTAGCCGGTCCAGCCCGGATGCTCGTCGTCGGCCGAGGCCATGACGCCTTCGGTCCCGAACGGGTAGCCGGGGTAGATGACCGCGCCGGTGCGGGCGTCGCGCGGGCCCGCATAGATGCGCCGAGCGGCCGTCACCTGCTCGGGGCTGAGGCAGCCCTTGGCCTGGTCCTTGGCGCACTGCAGCTCGCCCACGTCGAAGCGGCAGATCCTGGGATCGTTGATGACACCGTCGGTGACCCCGTCCAGGGGATCGCAGCGCGCGACCACCGCGTGGTTGATCAGCTTCAGGTCGCCGGCGTCCAGCAGCGGATGCTGGTCGTCGCCGCGCCGGTGGTTGGCCTGGTAGTTCCAGAGGAAGGCCATGTTCAGGGCCGAGCGGTTGTTGCCCGGCGCGCCGGCGATGATGCCGTCGAAGTCGTCCGGATAGCGCTGGGCCTCCATCAGCGCCTGGTAGCCGCCGGTGGAGCAGCCGCTGAAGTAGGCGTAGCGGGCCGGGTGGCCATAGTAGGCCGCGGTCACCGCCTTGGCCGCCACCGCGGACCCGTGCACTGCGCGGTGCGCGAAGTCGGCGATCTTCTGCGGGTGGCCGATGCCGAAGCTGAGGTCCTTGCCGCGATGGCCGGTGTTGGTCGCCACCGCCACGTCGCCCGCCCGCAGGCGCTGGGCCATCTCGGCGTAGTAGAGATTGGACGAATAACCGCCGTTGCCGACCATGTGCAGCCGGTGGGTCCAACCGGACACCGGCAGCCAGACCTCGAACTCGATCTCGGAGTCCGCGGACGGGCTCGACACGCCCCGCACGCGGCAGAAGGCCGGCAGGCTGCGATAGACCTTCACCTCGCCGTCGGGCAGTCGGGTGTCATCCTGGAACGCGCCGCCGGCCACCTCTGTCGCCAGCACGATGCGGGCGTGCGGCAGGGCCAGGCGCTGCGCCAGGCCGGCGCAGTCGGCCGCCCGCGCCGCCGCCGGCATGGCGAGCAGCGCCGCGGCCGCGGCGAAGCCGGCCAGGGGAATGGTGCGGCGCGGGCGGATGGCTGTCACGGACTCGCTTCGTTTTCTTGAAATCGGAAATACAAAATACATTGACGGCCTAGCCGGTCAACCGTATCGACCAGGGGCCCGGGGCGTCGCTGCGCCTCGTGCGCGCATATCCAATCGGCGGCATGATGACACCCTCCTCCACACGCCCCGCCAGCGGGCCCGGCTTCGACGACGGCCTGGTCCGCGGCACGCCCAGCAGCGCTGGGGTCGATGCGGACGCCGTGGTCGCCTTCCTGGACGCCGTGGAGGCCAAGGGCCTGGAATTGCACAGCTTCATGCTGCACCGGGCGGGGCGCGTGGTGGCCGAGGCGTGGTGGTGGCCATACGGCCCGCCGCGGCGGCGGATCATGCACTCCCTGGCCAAGAGCCTGACCTCCTGCGCCATCGGCCTGGCCATCGACGAGGGCCTGCTGCAGCTGCGCGACAAGGTCATCGCCTTCTTCCCGGAGCGCCTGCCGGACATCGTCGACGACAAGCTGGCCGCCATGACGGTCGAGGACCTGCTCACCATGCGCACCGGCCATGGCGCGGAGGTAGGCGGCGCCCTCTGGCGCGGCATCGACGCGAGCTGGATCGACGAGTTCTTTCGCATTCCCGTGGTCCATCCGCCTGGCGCCACCTACGTCTACTCCAGCGCCGCCAGCTACATGCTGGCCGCCATCCTGCATCGGGTCAGCGGCAAGACCCTGCACGAGTACCTGCGGCCGCGGCTGCTGGAGCCGTTGGGCGTTCACGGCGAGAGCTGGGACATCGGCCCCGACGGTTTCAACCCCGGCGGCAATGGCTTCACCGGCAAGACCGCCGACGCATTGAAGCTGGGGGTCCTGATGGCCCAGGGCGGCGTCTGGGAAGGCCGCCGCCTGCTGCCCCAGGCCTGGGTCGAGACCGCCACCCGCCCCCACGCCAACGACGGGCGCTACGGCTACCACTGGGCGACCTACGAGAACGGCGCCTATGCCGCGGTGGGCATGTTCGTGCAGATGGCGGTCGTGTTTCCCGACCATGGCGCCAGCCTGGCCGTCACCGCCGCCATCGACGGCAGCGACAAGCTGGCGCCGCTGCTGTTCGAGCACTTCCCCAGGGGGTTTCGCCCGGCCCCGTTCCGCGGTGCGGCCGCCGACGCCCGGCTGCGGGCCCGGCTGGCGGCGATCCCGGCGGTGCGGCGCATCCCCTCGGCCGGCGTTGCGGCCGACTGGTCCCGCGCCGTGGGCCGCTTCGCCGTCGAGGCCAACGCCCTGGGCGTCACCGAGGCGGCTTTCGAGCTGGCGGGCGAGGCCTGCCTGTTCCACCTCACCGATGGCGATGGCCGCCACAGCATCGCCTGCGGCCGCGAGGCCTGGATCGAAGGCGCCAGCCACATGCCCGGCCGCGAGCTGCACCATGGCTATCGCCTCGAGAGCTCGCCGGTGAACGCCTGCGCCCGCTGGCGCGACGCCGACACCCTGGAGATGACCTGGATCTTCCTGGAGACAGCGTTCCGCGACACCGTCACCTGCCGGTTCGCCGATGGCCGCGTGACCCTCGAGCGCGAGGTCAACATCAACTCCGCGGCCCGCCGGCATCCCACGCTCGTGGGTCGCAGAGTCTAGCGGCTCCGTCCGGAAACACAGGAACGGCCCGGGCGGACCCGGGCCGTCGCCATGTCTTGCGGAACCCGTGGCGAATGGCGTCCCCTCACCACTCCGTCGTCAGCGAGACCTTCACGGTGCGCGGCAGGCTCTCGGCCAGGAAGAGGCCGCCGGTGGAGGCCCAGTAGCGCCTGTTGGTGATGTTCTGGCCATTGATGCGACCGGTCACCCGGTGGCCGTAGAGCTCGGTCTGGTAGGAGACCCCCAGGTCGATGGTCGTGTAGCTGGGGATGAAGGCCTGGTTCAGGGCGTTCACCGCCTGGTCGCCCACGTAGTAGACCGCCCCGTTGATCGCCAGGCCCGGCAGGAGGCGGGTCAGCTTGTAGTTGGCCGAGGCCGAGGCCGTCACCTTCGGCGTGGCCTCGATGCGCTTGCCCACCGCGGTCGGCGTGAACACCGGGGTCAGCACGGTCGGCGCGCCGGAGATCTGCTTGGCGCTGAGGAAGGTGGCGCTGGCCAGGATCGACAGGTCGGGCGTGATCTCGCCCTGGGCGCTCAGCTCCTCCCCGCGGTAGCGGGCGCGGCCGTCCAGCACATAGACGTTGGCCCCGTTCACATAGGCGGCGCCCCGCTCGATGTCGAAATAGGCCAGCTGCACCAGGAAGCCCTTGCGCGGCTCCAGCTTGATGCCGCCCTCCTTCTGGGTGCTCTTCGTCGGCGCCAGCTGCTCGTTGGCGTTCAGCGCCGTGGTGGGCGCAGGCGGCGTGGATTCCAGGCCCTGGATATAGGTGCCGTAGACGCTCACCCAGTCCTTGGGCTTGAAGACGGCGCCGTAGGAATAGGACGTGGGCTTGGCGTGGTAGGTGACCAGGCCCCGGGTGACGTTGGATTCAGTGTAGTCCGACTTCCGGACCCCGCCCAGCAGGTCCAGGTGATCCCCCACCTTGACCCGGTCGAAGACGTAGTAGCCGATGTCCTTGATCCGGGTGGTGTCCGGGTTGAACAGCGGGAACGCCGTCTCCGGGATCGGCACGGGGTTGAAGAAGTTCTGGGCGCAGGTGACGCGCGGCGCGGTGGGCGTGGCGCCCGGGCAGAGCGCCTTGGCGGCGGTCGGGGTCGCGGCGTCCTTGATGGCATGGGCGTAGCCGATCAGGATCTCGTGCAGCAGCGGGCCCGTGTAGAAGGTCCCCGCCAACTCGGCGCGGTAGTTGGTCGAGCGGAAATGGGAGGCTTGCTGATTGATGGTCAGCTGGCCCGCGCCGGTCGCGATGTTGGTGGGGTTGAGTTGGGACTGGTTGCGGTCGCGCTCCAGGTCCGAGCGGCCGCCGTCGACGGTCAGGTTCCAGGCGTCGTTGAACCTGTAGCTGCCCTTCAGGAGGACGTTGGTCTCCTGGGCGTCGTTGTAGGCCCAGGACGGACCGAAGTTGCTCTTCGGGTCCAGGAGGGGCGGCAGGGCGATGGCCGGATAAGGGTTGGCCGCGGTCGGCGTCGGGATGGTGGTGATCCGGAAGATGCCGGGCTCGACGATCTTCTTCTCGAAGGTCTCCACGTCGAGGCTGAAGGTCAGCTTGTCGATCGGCCGCCAGTCGAAGGCGCCGGCCAGCAGGTAGCGGTGGCCGTTGGCGTACTTCACGCCGGTGTCGACGTTGGCGTAGACCGCGTTCACCCGCGCGCCGAACGAACCCCAGGTGTCGCCCAGGTCGACCGCCGCGCCGGCGCCGCCGTGGTTGTCGCCGAACAGGGTGGTGTTCACCAGCGGACTGTTGGTCGGCCGCTTCATGGTCAGGTTGACGATGCCTGACGGGTTGGAGAAGCCGTAGTACAGCGCCGATGCGCCCTTCAGCACCTCCACCCGGTCCTTGTCCTCCAGTGGGAAGGCCACCGAGCTCAGGATCTGCAGGCTGCCGTTCAGACGGAAGTTGCTGCGCGTGTCGACGGTGATGCCGCGGATCGAGACGTTGTTGTAGACCGCCGGGCCGACGCTGTTGCTGGTGACCCCGGCGGTGTTCTTCATGGCGTCGATCAGGTCGACCGCCTGCTGGGTCTTCAGCACCTCGCCGGTGATCACCGAGACGGTGAGCGGCGTGTCCAGCTGGCGCGCGCCGCGGAAGCTGCCGGCCTGCACCAGGTCGGCGGAATAGCTCTTCGGCCGGTCGGCGGTGACCACGATCTCCTCGAGCGCGGCCTCGGGCTTGGCCGCGGCGGAGGCCTGGGCATGGGCGCCTGCGCCGGCCAGCAAGGTCGTGGCCCCGGCGGCCGAAGCCAGCAGCGTGCGGCGGAAAGTCTGCGACGTCATCCTCACTCCCCTCAGTGCCGGCCGAGCGCCGTTCCGAGCGGGCCCACGTCCGTGGGCGGAAGTGTTATCGCACTTTCAAAATCAGCAATACAAAATTCGTATTACCGTACTCAAGAATGCAATCTAGCGCGATGGCCGCGCCTGGGCGTCGAAGAAGTCGAAGGTGCGCTGCAGGGCCTGCAGGCTGGCGGCGCGAGTGGCCGCGGCGTCGGTCCCGATCCAGCCGTGGTCGACGCCGGGGGTGAAAAGGGTCTCGACCGGGACGCCCGCCGCCCGCAGGCGCTGCGCCATCGCCCGGGTCTGCTGGGGCGAGACCTCGGTGTCCGCCAGGCCGTGGATCAGCAGCATCGGCGGATCAGCAGGGTCGACATAGGTTACCGGGCTCGCGGCCGCGGCGGCCCCGGCGCAGGCCCCGGGCGCACACCCCAGAAGGCTCGGCGCATCCAGCTTGCCGACATCGGCGAGGTCGAAGATCCCGTACCAGATGGCCGCCCCCTGCACGCAGTCGGACTGAGTCAGCGGCCTGGCGGCCCGCGCCTCGGCCCCCGACAGCCGTCCGGTCGACGCCACGGGCGCGAACGCCTCGACGCCACAGCTGGTGGCCGCCAGCGCCGCCAGATGCCCCCCCGCAGAGCCGCCCCAGGCGTAGACTCGCGACGGATCGATCCCGTATCGGACGGCATTGGCGCGCAGGAAGCGGATGGCCGCCTTCACGTCCTGGATCTGCGCCGGGAAGCGCGCCTCGCCGCTCAGGCGGTAGTTCACGGACGCGACCACGAACCCCCGCGCGGCCAGGCTCGCCAGCACGCCGGGCCAGTCCGCATAGGCGCCTGAGGTGCGGGAGTCGCCACGGTTCCAACCGCCGCCGTGGATCCAGATGACCAGCGGCGCGGGCCTGCCCGGCCGAGCCCGGCGATAGAGGTCGAGGGTCAGCGGCCGGTAGCCGGAGAGGTTGGCGTATTCCACGTCCGCCTGCCCCACGACGCCGCCGGCGAAGCGCGCCACGGGCCTGGGATAGACGTCGGCGCGGACGGTCTTGGGGGCGATGCGCGCTGCGACCGGCGCGGCGCCGGCTGGGGCCGCGGACATCGCCGCCAGGGCGCAGCAGGCGCCCGTCATCCATCGCGCCAGCTGCATCCGCCCTGCTCCCAAGCCGAATTCAGATTGTATTCTTCCGCATAGAAGAATGAAATGCTTTCCGCTCAGCCGTCCAGGGCGGCCGAGATCGCCGCCAGCCCGGCCGTCAGCTCGTCGGCGGTGGGCCAGCCGTAGCCCAGACGGAAATAGGTGTCGGGCAGCTCGAACCAGTGGCCCGGGCCCACATAGGCGCCGTGCGCCTCGAGCAGGCGGCGGTAGAAGGCGTCCGTGCCGCCGGGCGGTTCGGTCTTCATGCGCGGGAAGCAGACCACGCCGCCGGCAGGCCGGACCCACTCCAGGCGATCCTCGCCGGCGATCCAGTCGCTGACCAGCGCCAGGCGTCGGCGCATCTCGGCGAGCGTCGGCGCCAGCAGCTCGGCGCGGCGACTCATCACCTGCTCGGCGATCCATTCGTCCACCACGCTGCCGCAGATGTTGATCTGCTCGTGGGCGGCCAGGAACAGCTCCTGCAGCGCCGGATCGCGGGTGATCAACCAGCCCGTACGGATGCCGGGGACGCCATAGGCCTTGGAGAGCGACGAGACGCTGATCGCATGCGGCGCCAGCGAGGCCGCCAGGGGCAGCCGCGCCTCCAGCGACAGGTCGCGGTAGGTCTCGTCGACCAGCAGGTGGCAGCCGGCCTTCGCCGCCAGCGCCACCAGCGCCCGCAGCTCCGCCTCGGTCAGCATCACCCCGGTGGGATTGTGCGGGCAGGTGACGCTGATGAGCCGCGTGCGCGGGGTCAGCGCGGCGGCGACCCGGGCCACATCCAGCCGGAAGCCCTCCTCGAACCTCAGGTCCACGTGCGTCACGGCGCAGCCGATGGCGCGCGGGGTCTCCAGGTTGGTGGCGTAGTTCGGCCGGATCACCACCAGGTGGTCGTCGGCCGCCAGCAGCGAGGTGGCGACGATGAACAGCGCGCCCGCCGCGCCCGTGGTCACCAGCACGTCCGCCGCGCTCAGGGCCGGATCGTCGGCGGCGATCAGCTCGCGCAGCCGCTCGCGCCCGCGGTGCTCGCCATAGAGCAGGGTCAGGTCCGGGATCGTCAGCCCCAGGTCGGAGAGCCTGCGGTCGGCGACAGAGCTTTCCGACAGGTTGTAGCGGATGCGGGCGTAGCCGTACTCCTCCGGCGACTCCACTTCGATCGGCATGCGGGCGTAACGCACGGTCCCTCCTGGTCTGGCGGGGGCATCCTGCCCATCCCGCGGCCGATGGCCATCCCCCTGCGGAGGGGTTCGAGGCAGAAGATCAGGCCGCGCGGCGATGCAGGGCGAACAGCTCGGCCAGGGATCCGACGCCCAGCTTGCGGAAGATGCGCTTGCGGTGGTCCTTGACCGTATAACGGCCGATGCCGAGCCGCAGGGCGATCGCCTCCGAGCCGCAGCCGACCAGCAGCAGCTCCGCCACCTCGCGCTCGCGGGTGGTCAGCGACGGGTGGGCCAGGGGGCGCGCCGGTGCGGCGCTGAGCTCGGCGTGCCGCCGGAACGCCGCCGCCATCGGCTCGCGCACCGCATCCAGTTCGCCCAGCCGCCCGGTCGGCCGCCGGCCGCGCGGGCGATAGCAGGCCAGCTCCACCAGTCCGTCCCCGCCGCGGAACAGGAGGCCCACCTCCTCCAGCCCCGGGGGCCAGCCGACGGTGCGGAAGCCCAGCTCCTCCTCCGGCGCTCGCACGATCAGGGCCCCGTCCTCCGCAGGCTCGGGCCGGATGGCGAAGTCCCCGGCGCGGAACGCCCCCTCGCGCGGCCCGGCGGCCAGCATGGGGTTCAACCGGTGGGTCGCGGCGACATAGTTCCGCACGCCCTCGCGCCCGCCGACCGCATCGAAGTCGTCGAACAGCAGCGCCGGGGCGGTTCCGGGCCGGTGCACGACGATGGTGGCGAGCTCGAAGTCCATGGCCTGGGCGACGGCGCGCGCGGCCACGGCGGGGAATTCCGGGGCGCCCATGGCCCCGATGATCTGCGACAGCGCCTGCGGCATTTGCATCCCCGAGGATTGCATTATCTCAGCTGAGAGATCAATTTCTCGCGTAAGCGATAGCCGTGGGAAATTCGCGCTTTACGCAACAAGAGAACAATCTGCTACACTTGCCGCCAATTGAAGCCCCGCTTCGGGCCAGCCGTCCGGTCCGGCGGAGCATAGCCTGAGGGCCTGGCGACCAGGCCCGGGAGCAAGCGAGATGGCCGTCAGAGCCAAACTCAAGACCGCGCCGCAAGCCGCGGCCAAGACCCAGGCGGCGCCGAAGGCCGCGAAAGCCGCCGCCACTGCGCCGGCCACCGGCCCCAGCCGCCTGCAAACCGAACTGGCCGCGCGGATCCTGCGCCTCCTGAAGGACCAGGGCGCGGGGCCCGGCCACCACCTGGTGGAGCAGGAGCTGTGCCAGGCGTTCGGCGTTTCGCGCACCCCGGTGCGCGGGGCGCTGAAGCTGCTGGCCGAGCAGGGCTCTGTCGAGGCGCGGCCCAACCGCGGCTATGTCCTGGTCGAGCCGGTCACGGTCGCTCCGGTGGTGGAGCCGCTGAACCCGCAGCAGGAGGCGGACCAGGCGCTGCTGGTCGCCATCGCGGAGGCCCGCAACACCGGCAAGCTGCCGACCGACCTCACCCAGCAGGAGCTCTGCCGCCAATTCGACGCCAAGCCGCCGACGGTGGTGCGCGTGCTGCGCCGTCTCAGCGAGCTGGGGCTGGTGGAGCGCAAGGCCGGCAACGGCTGGAGCTTCAACCCCCTGCTCCACTCGCTGCGCGCCCAGGCCGAGAGCTACAAGTTCCGCCGCGCCGTCGAGCCGGCGGTGGTGCTGCAGGACACCTTCGAGCTGGACCGCGCATGGGCCAAGGAGACCCGGGCGCGCCACATGGCCTTCCGCCGGCGCTCGTTCCGCGACTTCCGGCCGGTGGAGTTCTACGAGATGAACTCCGACTTCCACGAGACCCTGGCCCGCTGTTCGGGCAACCGTTACCTGCTGGACGCCGTGCGCCGGCAGATCCAGCTGCGCAGCTTCCTGAACTACTACTGGCACTATGGCCCGGCCCGTGTGCTGGCCTCGATCGACGAGCACATGGCGATCCTCACGGCCCTGGAGGCCGGCGACAACCAGCTGGCCGCCAACACCATGATCGAGCACCTGAAGGCCAGTTCGATGCACACCACCCAGGGGCCCGACAGCCTGTCCGACGGCGACTGAGTTCACGCCAGGCCCGCGGCGGCCGCGGCCATGCGGCTGGGCGTGGCGGCGAGCAGAGCCTGGGTGTACGCGTGCTGCGGGTCGTCGAAGACGGCGTCGGTCGGCCCCTCCTCCACCAGCGCGCCCGCCGACATGACGCACACCCGATCGGCCACCTGCTCCACGACGCCGAGGTCGTGGGTGATGAAGAGGCAGGCGAAGCCGTACTGGGCCTGCAGGGCCTGGAACAGCGTCAGGACCTGCAGCTGGATGGTCATGTCCAGGGCTGAAACCGGCTCGTCGGCCACCACCAGTCGGGGTCGCGAGACCACGGCCCGCGCGATCGCCACCCGCTGGCGCTGGCCGCCTGACATCTGGTGCGGCAGGCGATCCTCGAAGCCGCCAAGGCTCACGTCCTCCAGCGCCTGGCGCACCCGCGCGCGCCGCTCGGCGGCGCTGAGGTCCGGGTCGTGGCGCAGGCAGGCGCCCACCGTCTCGCCGATGCGCACGCGCGGATCCAGCGAGGAGAATGGGTCCTGGAACACCAGCTGCGCCTCGCGCCTGAACCGGCGACGCTGGTCGCGGTCCATGCGGGCGAGGTCCACACCGTCGAAGGCGATGCTGCCGGCGGCGAGGGGCTTCAGGCCGAGGGCGGCGCGGCCCAGGGTGGTCTTGCCCGAACCGCTGGCCCCAACCACGGCGACGATCTCGCCCGCGCCGACGCTGAGGGACACGCCGCTCACCACCCGCTTGGGCGCGCCGCGGCTCAGGAGGCCGGGCTTGCCCGGATAGTCGACCGCGGCGTTCCGCACCTCCAGGATCGGCGGCGTAGGCCCGCGCGGCGACCGGTTCGCCGCCCGCCGCGGCAGGGAGTCCACCAGCCGGCGGGTATAGGGATGCGCCGGCGCGCCCAGCACCTGGGCCGTGGCGCCAGTCTCCACGGTCACGCCCTTCTCCAGCACCAACACCCGCTGGGCGTAGCGGGCGACGACGCCCAGGTCGTGGGTGATCAGCAGGACCGCCACGCCGTGCTCGCGGGCCAGTTCCACCATCAGCTCCATCACCTCGCGCTGGCTGATGGTGTCGAGGGCGGTGGTCGGCTCGTCGGCGATCAGCAGCCGCGGCTTCAAGAGCATCACCGAGGCCAGCATGATCCGCTGGCGCATGCCGCCGGAGAACTCGTGCGGATAGGCCGAAAGGCAGTGCTCGGGATCGGCTATCCGCACCCGGCGCAGCATCTCGACGCATCGGCTCCGGATCTCGGCGTCGCCAAGCCTCTCGTGCAGCTTCAGCCCCTCGGCCAGCTGCTTGCCGATGGTCAGGGCCGGGTTCAGCGAGACCATCGGCTCCTGGAACACCATGCCCACCTGCCGACCCCGCACGCGGCGCAGCTCGCCCTGTGACAGGCCGCTCAGTTCCTGGCCCTGCAGGCTGATCGCGCCACCCGCCTGCCGCACGCCGGGCGGCAGCAGGCCCAGGATCGAGCGGGCGGCCAGGGTCTTGCCACTGCCGGACTCGCCTACGACGGCCACGAACTCGCCGGGCGCGACGTCGAACGAGAGGTCGGCCAGCAGCGGCGCACGTCCGGCCGCGTCGGCGGCGGCCGCTTCGATCCGCAGGTTGCGGACGCTGAGCAGGGCGACGTCGCTCATCCGTCGTCCCGCGGATCGAGCCAGTCGCGCAGGGCGTCGCCGAGCAGGTTCACGCCCAGCAGGGTCAGGGCGATGCAGAGGCCCGGCGCGATGGAGAGCCAGGACGCCCGCTCCATGTAGGGCCGCGCCGAGGACAGCATGTTGCCCCAGGTGGGCGCCGGCGGCGGCACGCCCACGCCCAGGAAGCTGAGCGCGCTCTCCGACAGGATCGCCCAGCCGAACAGGCTGGTGGCCAGCACCACCACCGGCGGCAGGGCGTTGGGCAGCACGTGGCGCAGCATGGTGTAGAGCCCGCTGTCGCCGGCCACCCGGGAGGCCTCCACGAACTCCCGCTCGCGGAGCGACAGCACCGCGGCGCGCACCACCCGCACGATGGACGGCAGGTAGGCGACGCCCAGCGCCAGGATCAGGCTGCCGTAGCTGGGGCCCAGCACCGCCATCAGCGCCAGGGCCAGCAGGATGCCGGGGAAGGCCAGAACGGTGTCGTTGACGATCATCAAGGCCCGGTCCAGCCAGCCGCCCACGAACCCGGCGACGAGGCCCAGCATGAGGCCGACGCTGACCGCGGCCGCCACCACGCCCGCGGCGATGGCGGCGCTGATCCGCGCCCCCAGCATGGCGCGGCTGAGCACGTCGCGGCCGAACTCGTCGGCGCCGAACCAGTGGGCTGCGCTGGGCGCCGCCAGCGGATGGTCCAGGTCGATGGCGATGGGGTCGTAGGGGGTCCAGACGAAGCCCAGCAGGATCGTCGCCAGCAGGAGCCCGACGAGGGCGGCGCCGATCGCCGCATTGGGCTTCAGGCGGGGCATCAGGCGGCCGCCACGCGCGGGTCGAACAGCGGGTAGCAGAGGTCCACCACCAGGTTGACCGCGATGTAGACGCAGGCCGTGAACAGCAGGCAGCCCTGCACCACCGGATAGTCCCGGGCCAGGATGCTCTCCACCATCAGCCGCCCCAGCCCCGGCAGGGTGAAGACCGTCTCGATCACCGCGATGCCGCCCAGGAGGTGGCCCAGGGTCAGCCCCACCAGGGTCAGGGTCGGGGCGAAGGCGTTGGGGAAGACGTGGCGGCGCAGGACCGTCGTCTCGGACAGGCCCTTGGCGCGGGCGTGGGTGACGTACTCCAGCCGCATCACCTCGATGGCGCTGGAGCGCATCATCCGGGTCAGCACCCCGCTCTCGGTGATGGTCAGGGTGAGGATCGGCAGCACCAGGAACAGGGCGGCCTGCACCGCGTCCTCGGCGAACGGCACGTAGCCGACGAAGGGCAGCCAGCCCAGCTTCAGCCCGAACACCAGCAGCAGCACGAGCGCCAGCCAGAAGCTGGGGATGGCCAGCACGAGGGTCGAGGCGCCGACCACCGCCAGGTCGATGCTCGTGTCGCGCCGCCAGGCGGCCACCATGCCGGCCGCGATGGCGATCAGGGTGGCCAGGCTCACCGCGGCCAGCACCACCATCGCGGTGAGGCGGAAGCGCTGCAGGATCAGGCCGGCGACGGGCTCGCCCGTGGAGATGGACTGGCCCAGGTCGCCGCGCAGCACGTGGGCGATCCAGGTCAGAAACTGCGCGGGCAAAGGCCGGTCCAGCCCCAGCTCGCGGTGCAGTGCGGCCACGGCGGCCTTGTCCGCGCCCTCGCCCAGCATCACCACGGCGGGGTCGCCCGGGATCAGCCGGATCAGGAAGAAGACCGCCAGCGCCACCAGCATCAGGGTGGGCAGGGCCAGCAGGACGCGCCGGGCGATGTAGCTCAGCATGCCGCCCGCCCGCAGAAGCCGACGTCCCACAGCCGCTGCTGTTCGGCCGGCCACTCCTTGAAGCCGCTGACGTTGGCGCGCACGGCCGAGATGCGCGTGGCGTTGAACAGCATCACCGCCGGGGCCTCGTCCAGGAACGCGCGCTGCAGGTCGTCGAACGCCGCTTGGCGCACCGCCCGGTCGTCGCTGACCACCGCCTTCTGCAGCAGGGCCGCGGCGCGGGGCGAGTCCCAGACCTTGCGCGGATCGCGCGACTTGTCCCCGATCAAGAGGGCGAAATCCATCGCCGGGTCCAGGCGCACCGAATAGCTGAACACCAGGGCCTGGTAGTCGCCCGCGCTGTAGCGCTGCACCTCGCCCGCCCAGTCGACGGTGTCGATCTGGAAGCGGATGCCGGCGCGACGCGCCATGGCCTGGATCAGCACTGCGGCGTCGAACATCTGGGGATAGCGGCGGTTGGTGGTGATGCGGATAGGTTGGCCGCGATAGCCGGCCGCCGCCGCCAGTCGCCGCGCCTGCGCCAGGTCCGGCTTGCGCAGCTGGGCGTGGAGCGGCGTGAAATAGGGGCTGATGGCCGGCACCGGCGAGCTGTCGGGCCGGGACGTCCCCCAGGTCACCGCCCGGGTCAGGGCCGCGGTGTCGAGGCTGAGGGCGATGGCGCGGCGCAGGCGAGGGTCCGCCAGCAGCGGGTCGCGGGTCTGGAGCATCATCAGCCACATGTCCGCGGTCGGGGCGAACTGGAGGCGCACGCGCTTGTCGCCCTGCACGCCGCCCAGCTCGGTCGGGCTGAGGGAGTCGATGACATCCAGGCTGCCGCGTAGCAGGGCCGCCCTGGCCGCGGAGCTGTCCGGGATGATCATGAATCGCACCCGGTCCACCAGCGCGTGCTTGCCGCCCGTGTCGCCGTCCCGCGGGCCGGGCAGGGCCTGGTAGCCGGGGAAGCGGATGAGGTCGACGTACTGGTTGCGCTTCCAGGCGCCGACCTTGAACGGGCCCGTGCCGATCGGCCCGCGCCAGGCGCCGCCGGGCCCGACCGAGTCGGGATGCAGGATGCCCGTCTGGCCGCAGTCGGGCCGGGCCAGGGTCTTCAGCAGCAGGGGCGCCGGCCGGTCCAGGGTCAGCACCACGGTCTGGGGATCGGGCGCTGTCACCGAGAGGACGCGCGCGATGCCCTGCGGCCCGAACTCGGCGGCGCAACGCCAGCGGGTGGCGGGCTGAAGGTAGCGTCGGATCGACCAGACCACGTCGGCGGCGGTCATCGGCTGGCCGTTGTGGAAGACGACACCGGTCCGCAAGGCGAAGGTGTAGGTGCGGCCGTCCGGCGAGACCGTCCAGCCCTTCGCCAGCATGGGCGCGATCTCGCCGTTTTCGCGGTAGGCCACCAGCCCCTCGACCACGTGGGCCAGGACGTCGTCGGTATTGGCGTCGCGCTTGCCGCCGGGCTCGGTGGAGACGATGTCCGAGGCCAGGCGGGCGCGCAGCACCGTCTCGGCGCAGGCGGCGTGGGCGGCGACCAGGCCGGTCAGCCCGGCGAACAGGCCGACCGCCCAGCGAGAGGATCGGCTCCGCCGCCTCACGGCCCGGCGACGAGCGTCGGATGGGTCGACGGCTCCCACACGTCGTCGCTGGTGGCCACCAGCTGCTTCATGTCGGACCAGGGCCGGCGGCCGGGCACGGTCTTGCCCCCCAGGACCACGGTGCGGGCGTAGGCGACAATGCGGGCCGCGACGCGCGCCTTCTCCGACGCGGGCCAGCTCTCGAACGGGTGCGGCCCGCGCACGACCACCAGGTCCTTCGGCCCGTGCACGCGGCTGTAGGACTCCATCGTCCCTTCCAGCCCGTCCGCGTAGCACCACAGGCCGCGGGCGAAGAAGGCGCTGGGCCACTTGGAGACGCCGGCCAGGATCGCCGAGCTGGGGAAGAAGACGATGTTGTTCTCCACCTCGATGCCGCCGATGAAGAGCCCGCGGTCGCGGCCCGGCCCACGGCCGTCGTCCTTCGGCGTGGTCTGGGCCGGCAGGTAGCCGACGCCGCTCGAGAACTCGGCCACCAGGATGGCGCCCTTCACGTGGCGGTCGCGATGCGCCGGCGCGCAGGTGATCTTCGGCAGGTCGTAGCCGCAGTCCTTGTCGAAGTTCTGGGTCATGGCCCAGCCGCTGGCCATGGTGCCGCGCGAGGAGCCCATGAACATCACCGGCAGGCCGGCCTCGGGCGCGGCGCCACGGATCGCGGCCGCGGCCGCGCGGCCGACGCTCAAGGTCCCGTCCGGCGACAGCGCCCGCAGGCCTTGGCCAGTCCGCAGTTCGCCGATCACGCGCAGCAGGTCGCGGCCCTGCTGCAGGGTGTTGGTGTCGCTGTAGCCGCCCGACACGCCGACGCCGCGCCGGTCCATGGCCAGGACGTCGAAGCCCTCGGCGTTGAGGCGCCGCCAGACCTCCCGCCAGGACGCCTCGCCCTTCACGCCGGTGGTGGCGTTGGGCCAGTCGTCGTTGGGCACGCTCTCCCCGGTCTTCGGATCGATGGCGTAGGCCTTGTCGGCAGGGTCGTCGATGGCGGTGACCCGATCGCCGCCGCCGCCGCTCATGACGATCAGGGCCCGGACCTTGTGGCCCTTGCCGTCGTCGACGCCGGCGCCGCGCATGTACCAGCCGCGCAGCTTCACATCTCCGGTCATGTGCTGATGGAGGCGCTCGTAGGGCTCCAGCACCGTGCTGAACTCGACGACGAAGGTGCGGCCGTCCGTCTCGGCCACCGGCTCGTTGTAGGGCGCGCGGGCGAAGAAGCCGGGACGGCGGATGGTGGAAAGGTCGGTGTCGGCGCCCTTCTCCTCGATCTTGCCCAGCAGGAAGCGGCCGTGCGGGTCCTTCAGGCCGTATTCGCGGTTCGGCGGGTGGCGCTTCAGCACTTGGTCGTAGACGCGGCGCTTGCAGTCGGGCTCGCGCTTGCAGGCTTCCCACCGCTCGCGCAGCTTGGCGTCCGTGAACTCGTCCACATAGTAGTCGCCCTTGTAGCCGGCGGGCGGCTGGAAGCGGGCGCTGGTGAAGGGGATGCAGGTACGCGGGCCTGCGGCGGTGGGCAGTATATAGCCGGGCAGCGTCAGGTCGCGGTCGTAGCCCACGCGGGCCTGGCATTCGAACGGCGGAATGGGGGCGGGGGTGGCGTGGACGGCGTCGGCCTTCGGCGTCGCGGCCCAGGCCGTCAGCGGCTGGATCGCCAGCAGCAGCGCCGCGAGGAGTCCATGTCTCAGGGGGTGTCTCAACCGGCGCTCCCGCAACGACGCGTCTGCGACAGACAAATTGCATTATTGAGATTCATGATGCAATCCAAATCCGGCCTGTCCAGCATATCGGGCCAGGGAGCGGGAAGGGGAGGACGCACATGCGGGTCATCGAGCTGCCGGAGATCCTTGCCGCCCTGGACGAGGCCGAGGCGCTGGCCGCCGTGGAGGACGGCTTCCGCCGCCTGAGCGCCGGCGAGGTCCAGGTCATGGCGGTGGGGCATCTGGCCTTCGGCGATCCGCCTGGGGACTGCCACGTCAAGGGCGCCTGGGTCGCGGGCGATCCGGTGTTCGTGGTCAAGCTGGCCACCAGCTTCTACCGCAATCCGCAGGCCGGCCTGGAGACCAGCGACGGCTTCATGGCGGTGGTCAGCGCCACCACCGGGGAGGTGCAGGCGATCCTGCACGACCGCGGCCGGCTCACCGACCTGCGCACCGCCATGGCCGGCGCCATCGCCGCCCGCTGCATCGCGCGTCCGGGCGCCAAGGTGCTGGGCGTGGTCGGGGCCGGTATCCAGGGCCGGCTGCAGGCCGAGCTGGTGGCGCGCACCCTGGGGCTGGAGACCACGCTCGTCTGGGCGCGCGACGCCGCCCGGGCGGCCGAGGCGGCGACCGCACTGGGCGCGGAGGCGGTGGCGCTGGAGGCGCTCTGCGCGCGCGCCGACCTCATCGTGACCACCACGCCCTCCACGACGCCCATCCTCACGGCGGACATGGTGCGCCCCGGCGCGCGGATCGTGGCGGTCGGCGCCGACGCGCCGGGCAAGCGCGAGCTGGAACTGGCCCTGACCGGCCGCGCCCGGCTGGTGGTGGACTCGCGGCCGCAGTGCGTGGCCCACGGGGAGGCCGGCTGGGCCGTGCGCGCCGGCCTCGTGGACGAGGCCGACCTCATCGAGCTGGGCGACCTGCTGGCGCGCCCGATCCGGTTCGCGGACGACGAGACCGTGGTGGCCGACCTCACCGGCGTCGGCGTCCAGGACGTCCAGATCGCCAAGCTGGCGTGGCGCCGGCTCGCCGGTTGAGGGTTGGCCTGCGCCGGGCCCCCAGGTGCGGCCCCTGTCCCTCTTTTTGCTCGTCATCACCGGGCTTGTCCCGGTCACCTATGAACACCGATGTCCACGGAGAGACGCGGCTTGGCCGCCGCGGACGTCCTGCGGCATCAGGCGCGTATGAGTGGCCGGGATAAGCCCGGTCATGACGATCTTAATATGTTCAAGGTGATGGGGCTTTCCCCTAGCCGCCCACCGCATCCAGGAACGCATCCAGGGCGATGTTGCGGCCGCAGAGCACCACAGCCACCTTGCGGCCGCGCCATTGGTCGGCGGTCTTGATGAGGCCGCCGAGGGCCACGCCAGCGGCGCCTTCCACCATCCAGCGCTCGGCCTCGGCGATGCGGCGCATGGCGGCGGCGATCTCGGGCTCGGTCACCGTCACCGTCTCGTCGATCACCTCCTGGCAGATCGGGAAGGTGATCGAGCCGGGCTCCACGGCGCCGGCGGTGCCGTCGGAGAGGGTGGGCAGGTCCTCGCAGTCGACGACCCGTCCCGCCTCCAGCGAGCGCAGCAGGGCCGGCGAGCGCTCGGGCCAGACGGCGACCACGCGCGTCTGCGGATGGACCGACTTGATCGCCGTGCCCGCCCCGCCCGTCAGGCCGCCGCAGCCGGTGGCGATGAACACCGCGTCCAGGTCCGGCGCCTGGTCCATCAGCTCCAGGCCCAGGGTCCCCTGCCCGGCCACCACCTCCACGTCATTGTAGGGCGAGATGTAGACGCGGCCGGTCTCGCCGGCGACGCGGCGGGCCGTGAGCTCGGCCTCCACCACCGAGCCCTCGACCACCACCAGCTCGGCGCCGAGGGCGCGGATCGCGGCCTGCTTCGCGGGGGTCGCGGAGGCCGCCACATAGACCGTCACCGGCACGCCGGCGAGCGCCCCGGCCCGCGCCACCGCCTGGCCGTGGTTGCCGGTGGAGGCGGTGGTAACGCCGGCGCGGCGCTCGGCGTCCGTCAGGCAGTGCACGCGGTTGGTGGCCCCGCGGATCTTGAACGAGCCGGTGGGCTGCAGATGGTCGCACTTGAGCCAGACCTCGCAGCCCAGGGTCGCCGACAGCGCGCGGCTCTCCTCCAAAGGCGTGACCCGCACCTGCGGCCGGATGGCGACGTCGGCCTTGCGGATGCGCTCGATCAGCACGGTCATGGGGACGTCCTCGCTCGGTGCAATCGTCTCGGCATAGCGGCCTGGCTGGCCCGCGCCATCCCTCCGCGGAGGGAGGCTAGTCCTCCGCCTGCGGGCCCGCCGGCCTGGGGTGCAGGCCGTAGGCCAGCAGCACGAAGCTGTTGTCGAAATAGACGTTGGGATAGAAGGCCGCCGCCTTGCGGTTCACCGGCCGCGCCGGGTCCACCATGCCCTCGGCGGTGACCGTGTAGAGCGTCTTGGTCGCCGGATCGATCGCCAGGGTGCGGGCGATGGGCCGGGTGGTCACCGCCTGGAACAGCCGGTAGCTGTCCGGGCCCAGCTGGTCGTAGATCACGATGTTGCCGTCGACGCCGTTGGCGGTGAACACCCGGCGCGTCTGGGGATCGAAGCGCACCGCATCGTTGCCGCGCCCGATCTCCGGCTGGGCCACCACGCGCCCGTCGGCCACGTCGATCACCGACAGGACGGGGTGCTCGCCCTTGCAGCCGACGAAGAGGCGATTGCTGGCCGGATCGAACGCCACGCCCGTGGGCTGGTGGCACTTGGGCACGTCCCATTCGGCCGCCACCGCGTGGGTGCGCGCATCGACCTTGGCGATGCGGTCCTTGTCGCGCTCGGCCACATAGAGCAGCCCCTTGCCGTCTGGCGCGACGCCCTCGATCTCGTCGGCGTCGATATGGGTGTGGCCGGTGACCTTGGCGGTCCTGGCGTCGATGAAGGTCAGCTGTTGGCTGTCGCCCATGGTGAAGGCCAGCTGGCCTGTGGCGGGCTCGTAGAAGGCCGCGTCCGCGCCCTCCCCGAGTTTCACGCGGCGCAGGGTCTTCAGGCTGGCCAGGTCGAAGATGGTGGTCGAGCCGTCCTCGTTGGCGGTGTAGCCGCGGCCCACCTCGGGCACGAGCGCGGCGATATTGGCGCCCTCGGCGTTCTGGATCTGGCCGACCACCCGCCTGGCCTTGACGTCATAGACCGTGACGCCGGCGTCCCGCCGCCCGATGAACAGCCGCGCGCGCGTGGCGTCGAAGGTGAGGTAGTCCCAGGCCGGCCGCGCGCCCTTCAGGGGGACGACGGCGTCCAGGCGGTACACGCGCCCGGCGGGCTTCGGCGCGGGCGCGGCCGCCGTGGCGCTCGCCACGGCCGCGGCGATGAGGGCGGCGATCAGGGTCTTGGGCATGGGCGCCTCCAGCTCGTCACGGATGCGCCCGGCCTAGGCTGCGGCGGCTGGCGACGGCGTGGCCGCGAGGTTGTGGATTCCCAATCTCGCTCACTTCCCCGCCGACAGGATCTCGGCCTGGGTGTTCTGGCTCTCCGAGCGCACCGTCGACTTGATCTCGTTCCAGTGCTTCCAGGCCGGGTCTTCGCGCAGGGGCGCCCGCACCTTGGCCACCACCTCCTCGCGCCGGCCGAAGCTGGCCAGGTCGCGGTACTCGTAGACGAAGAGCGCATCCCAGGGATCGCCCACCGGGTCGCGGTTGAGGAAGAGGCCGTAGCGGCTCAGCACGCCGTCCGCCATCCAGCCCTTCACCTGCGGGATCACATAGGCGTCGACATAGGCCTTGTACTGGTCGAGAGCGGTGTAGCTGTATGGGATCACATAGACGACGCGGTTGCCTGGCGGCCCGCCGTCGGCGGCCTCGCCTTCCCAGGCCAGGTCCGCCGAATAGGTCTCCAGCGGCCGGGCCAGCTTCAGGCCCGCCGCGTCTAGCCCGCCGGGTCGCGTCCGCTCGATCTCCTTCCAGCGCTGGGTCGCCGTGTAGCTGGAGAAGCTCAGCACCGTCATGGCGTCCCAGGTGCCGGTGACGAACGGGTTGAACAGCACCTGGTAGCTCTTGAGCACGCCCTCGCGCTTCAGCCGGTCCAAGAGAGCCGTTTCGGGGCCTTGCAGATAGGCGCGGAAGGCGGGCCGGTTCGACGGTTCTGCGCGGTAGGAGATCAGCAGCGAGGTCGGCCCGCCTGGCAGGTCTGCCGCCATCGCCGGCGCGCCCGCCAGCAGCCCCAGGGCTAGGGCCGCCCACCGGACGAGACGCAGGAAGGACTGAACCGGCATGAGGCGCTCCGCGAGAAGATTTGTACTATCATCGACGACAGTACCAAATACAAGTCAGCCGGCGCCGCCCAGTTTCGCAAAGGCGATCAGCGCCAGGGTGACCACGATCGCCCCGCCGATCCGGGTGGCGATCTGGGCGAAGGGCATCAGCTGCATGCGGTTGGCGGCGGTGAGGATGGCCACGTCGCCGGTGCCGCCCTGGCCGGAGTGGGTGGCGTTCACGATGGCCGCCTCGATCGGATAGATCCGCACCCAGCGGGCGACCAGGAAGCCCGTACCCATCACGGTCGCGACGGTGGCCACGATGGTGACCAGGGTGGGCAGGGTGAAGGCGGCGGCCAGCTTCTCCCACGGCGTCTTGGCCACGCCGATGGCGAAGAGCAGCGGATAGGTCACGCAGGCCGAGAAGAAGCGGTAGTTGGCATAGGCGCCGCGCTCCAGCGCCGGCGAGGCCAGGCGGCCCAGCTTCAGGATCACCGCCAGGGCCAGCATCACCACGGGCCCGGGCCAGCTCCAGAGCTTCTGGGCCAGCGAGCCGAGGAGGAAGAGGGTCACGGTCAGCACCACCGCCGCGCCCACGGTCTGCACGTCGGCGGGCGCGAGGCCCGGCGCGGCCTGGTCCAGCGGCGCGTCCTCCTCGCCCGGCTGCAGGCGCCCTTCGCCGGTGAGGTGCGGCCAGCGCTTGCCGGCGAAGTTGAGCAGGCCGGCGAAGACGATGGCGGTGAGGCTGCCCAGCATCACCGCGGGCAGCACCTCGGCGAAGAGGTCGCCCTGCGGCTGGCCGCTGAACTGGGCGTAGCCGATGGAGAGCGGGATCGCCCCCTCGCCCACCCCGCCCGCCATGATCGGCACGACGATCTTGAAGAGGGTGTGCTTCAGGCCGAGCCCAAGCGCCGTGCCGACCCCGCAGCCGACCGCCATGCCGGCGATCGTGCCGAGTCCCAGGGGCACGAAGATCTTCAGGAAGCCGCTGATCAGCACCCGCCGGTCCATGCCCAGGATGCTGCCGACGATGATCGAGGCGATGAACAGGTAGAGGAAGTTGGAGCTGTCGGTGAAGGCTGTGATGGAGTCGGTCAGCGGCCTGGGCAGCAGGTGCGCGTAGACCAGGTAAGACGGCACGAAGGTGGCAAGGATCGCCGCCGAGCCCACGCGCTTCAGGACGGGCAGGCGCTTGCCCACCTCGGCGCAGAGGAAGCCGCCGGTGGCCAGCACCGCGATGTTCATCAGGATGTCGGAGGGCGCCTTGCCGAGGCCCACGTAGACCGCGGCCACCAGCCCGATCAGGACCGCCACCGGGACCGGCACGATGCCGATCCGCAGGTCCATCAGGTCCCACCAGCGCCGCAGCCAGGGCGGTGGCGCGGCGGCTTCGTCGACCCCTTCGGGCTCTGTGGTCATGCGGCGGTCCCTGGCGCGCGGCCATAGCGCCAGGCCAGCGCCGGCAGGAGGATCAGGCTCGCGATGGTGGAGGTGATCAAGCCCCCCAGGATGACGATCGCCATCGGACCCTGGATCTCGCGGCCGGCCTGGCCGGTGGCCAGGGCCAGCGGCAGCACGCCCAGGCCCGTGACCAGGGCCGTCATCAGGATCGGCGTGACCCGCTCGCGCGTGGCCAGCAGGACGGTCTCCAGCGACCAGTCATGGCCCTCGCGTTCGATCAGGTGGTCCAGGTGGGCGATGAGCAGGATGGCGTTGCGCGCCGCCACGCCGAACAGGGTCACAAAGCCCACCAGCGAACCCAGCGACAGGCTCGCGCCGGTGAGCGCCACCGCGATCACGCCGCCCACCAGGGCGAAGGGCGTCGCGCCCAGCACCAGGGCTGTGGAACGCCCGCTGCCGAAGGCCAGCAGCAGCAGGGCCACGACCCCGGCCACGGCGATGGCGGTGTTGAACAGCAGCTCCTGGCGCGCGGCCGTCGCGCCCGCCGCCGTGCCGGTGAACTCCAGGTAGACGCCCGCCGGCAGCTTCACCTGTGCGGCGATGGCCTGCTGCGCGGCCCGCGTCACGCGAGAAACATCCTTGGGCGCCGGGTTGGCGGTGACCACCTGGCGCGGCCGCCCGCCCTCGTGGCTCACGGACGTGCGCCCTTCGGTCAGATAGACGTGGGCGATGGACTTCAGCGGCACGGCCGTGCCGCCGGCGGAGCGGATCAGCAGGTCGCCCACCGCCTCTGGGTCTTGCCGCACGTCCGACGTGGTGGTGACCGCGATGTCGACCGAGCGGATGTCCTGGTAGATCTGGGCCGCCACCGCGCCCTGGTAGGCCGTGCCGATGGTGTCCAGGGCCTCGGCCGGGGTTACGCCATAGCGCGCCAGGGCCGCGAAATTCAGGTCCACCCGCACCGCCGGCGTCGACGGCGGCGTCTGCACCTTCACGTCCACCGCCCCCGGAACCTTCTCCAGGACGGCGGCGATCTGGTCGGCGGTCTTGTCCAGGGTGTCGAGGTCGGCGCCATAGACGCCCACCGCCAGGGCCGCGGTCTCCCCGGACAGCGACTCGCCGATGCGGTCGCCGAGGAAGGTCAGCACCTCGGTGCTGAGGCCCGGATAGCTGTCCAGCACCTTGTGGATGCCATCCTGGATCTCGTCCTGCCGGGCGCCCGAGAGCCCGGGCTTCAGCTCCACGTGGAACTCGCTGCGCTCGGTCCCGAAGGCGTCCTCGCCGCCTTCGGCCCGGCCTATCTGCTGCTCGGCGGTGGCGATCCCGTCGATGGCGAGCAGGTCCTTGGTGATCCGCTGGCCGTAGTCGCGCATCACCGCCAGGGAGGTGCCCGGAGGGCCCTGGACTCCCAGCACGAAGTGGCCTTCGCGGAAGCTGGGCAGCAGCTCGGAGTTGAAAAGCACGAAGCCCGCCACGGTGAGCGCGAGCGCCACCGCACTGGCGCCGAGCGCCCAGCGCGGCCCCGCCACGGCGCGGGTCAACAGCCGCTGGTGCCAGTCCTTGGCCCGCACCAGCACCGCCGGCTCGTCGTGCAGGCGCTTGCCCGCCAGCAGCAGCAGCGCCAACGGCGGGGTCACCAGCACCGCCACCGCCAGGGAGGCCAGGGTCGCGATGATGAACGATGCGGCCAGCGGCGAGAAGAACGCCCCCTGCAGCCCGTGCAGCAGCAGCACCGGCAACAGCACCAGGGCCAGCATCAGGGTGGCGTAGATCACCGGCGCCCGCACCTCCACCGAGGCGTCCAGGATCACGTCCGCCGCGGCGGCGTCCGGCTTCAGGGTGCGCAGGCGCCGCACGATATTCTCGGTCCCGATCACCGCATCGTCCACGACGACGCCCAGCGCCACGGCCAGGCCGCCCAGGGTCATGGTGTTGATGGTCGAGCCCATGCGGTCCAGCACCACCACCGCCGCCAGCAGGGCCAGGGGGATCGAGACGAAGGCGATCACCACGCTGCGCAGGTCGCGCATGAAGAGGAACAGCACCACCGCGATCAGCACCGCGCCGATCAGCAGGTCGTCGGCGATGCCCTTCAGCGCCGAGCCGATGAAGTTGGCCGGACGGTGCAGGCCGGCGTTCACCGTCACGCCCTGGGCCTTCAGGGCGGGTGTCAGCTCCGCCAACGCCGCCTCCACGGCATGCGTCGCCTCCAGGGTGTTGGCGCCGTACTGGCTGGAGATCGACAGCAGGACGCCGGGCTTGCCCATGATCAGGGCGTCGCCGTTCAGCGGCCCGGCCCCATCGACCACCGTGGCCACGTCGCCGATGCGGGCCGGGGCGGCGCCGGCCACCGCGGGTAGCGGGGCGGCGGCGATATCGGCGGCGCTGGTCGCCTGGCCGCGGGGTTCGATCAGGATGCGCTGCTGCGGCGTGTCGATGTAGCCGCCGCCGGAGACGCCGGACGAGGCCTTCACCGCCGCCAGCACGTCGTCGAGGCTGAGGTCGCGGGCGGCCAGGTCCTGGGGCCGGACCCGCACCTCCAGACGCCGCGCCTGCCCGCCATAGACCGTGGCGCGCGCGACGCCGGCGGCCGACAGGATCCGCGGCCGCACCGTCCACTGCACCAGGTCGCGCAGCTGCATCGGCGAGAGCCGGTCGGACGTGAAGCCGACCTTCAGGAGGTCCATGGTCGACGAGGTGAGCGGGCTGACCTTGGGCGCGCCAACGCCGACCGGCAGGCTCCCGATCTCCGACAGGGCCTCGGCGACCACCTGGCGGGCGCGATAGGGATCGGCGCCCTCCTTGAACACCACGCTCACCACCGACAGGCCCGCCTGGGACGTGGAGCGCACGGCGTCCACGCCGGCCGCGCCGTTCACCGACTGCTCCACCGGGCGGGTGACCAGCTGCTCCACCTGTTCGGCGGTGAAGCCGGGCGCCTCGGTCTGCACCTCGGCCTGGGCCGGCACGAAGTCGGGGAAGACGTCGAACTTGGCGTGGGCCAGCACGACGCCGCCGTAGATCAGCAGCATCAGGGCCGCGACGACGACGAGGCGCGGCCGCTTCAGCGTCCAGCCGACGATGGCGGAGAGCATCAGTCCTCCGCCTTGGCCGGGGTTTCGGCGGCGAACAGCTGGGCCGCGCCCTTGGTCACCACCGCCTCGCCGGGCCGGAAGCCCTGGGCGACGAACAGGCCCGCCGGATCGGGCAGGCCGCCCACGATGGGCCGGCGGTCGAAGCTGGCGGCGTCGCGCCGGACATAGGCGAAGGTCTGGCCGCCCGTGCGCAGCAGGGCCTCGCGCGGGACCACCACGCCGTTCGCCGCCGCGCCGGCGCCGAGGCTCGCCGGGGCCGTCGCGCCGATCCCGAGCCGCAGGGCCTGAGGGCCGGTGACGAGCGC
>Ga0136846_1229162_pt1 | contig 55728 bp, 47 predicted proteins | sample HopSoiMetagenom2_FD_96841 | JGI IMG/M metagenome (GOLD analysis project Ga0136846, IMG submission 96841) | Grasslands soil microbial communities from Hopland, California, USA - 2 Assembly 2016 (version 4) | ecosystem: Environmental > Terrestrial > Soil > Grasslands | place: USA: Hopland... | reverse complement strand
CGGCATTCGGTTTTTTGCCGTCCACGAAATCTTCAAACGAACGGTCGCCGGGGCCGGTGGTGCTCAGGTCCTGGCCCCACAGCAAAAATTCAATCGCGTGCCAGCCGGTGGCGATGTTCTCTTCGCCATTGCGCTCGTTCAGGCTGGCGAGCTGCTTCTTGCTGAGGGTGACCTTGCGGTTGTTGATGATGCCGGCGTTGGGCGAATCTTTGACGTAGTCGACATACGACTCGTCCATGGGCCAAGCATTGATGCGGCCTTCGGGGCCGTTCTTGTCGTCGATCGGGCCGCCGTAAAAACGGAAGGCCTCGGTCTGGCCGTAGAACTCGCGCGCGTCCAGCCAGGCCTTGCGGGCGGCTTTCAGTGTTTCGTCAGAAGGCGCGTCAATCAAGGCCTGCACGGCTTTTTGCAGCGTGAGCGCGCTGGCCAGCGTGTCGCCGTAACTTGATTGGACCAGGTGGGCGTAGTGCCTGGCCACGGCGGCAGCCGTCGTGCCGGCCTGCGCTGTCGCCTTCGCGCCGGAGGCTGCCGGCTGGGCCATGGCGGGCGCTGCGAGCAAGGCCAGCGCGGCGGCGAGGAAAACGGGTTTCAGCACGGGGTTCATTGACGGCTCCTGGGATTTGTTAATCGGCGAAACTGAATCGAAACGGCGATTATACAAATGCGAATGGTTATCAATAACATCAATGCCAGGAGTGCGGGCAATCTGCCCACGCCAGCCCGGGGTCACGCCTGCTTGCGCCGGCCGGCCTTGCGCGCTTCGTAGCGCTTCATCAGGGGCGTGACCGAAATGCCGTGTGCCACGACCGAGGCCACCACCACGGCCAGCGTGATGGAAAGCAGTTGCTGCGCCAGCGCCCGTTCAATGTGGTGATTGATGGCGTAAAGCAGGTAGTAGAGCGAGCCGATGCCGCGAATGCCGAACCAGCCCATCAGGCGGCGCTGCGCGCCCCTGACCGGCGTGCCCAGCAGCCCGATGTAAACCGCCAGCGGCCGGATCACCAGGAACAGCACCGGAATAAACCACAGCACCTCGGTGCGAAAGCGCGTGGTGGCCACCAGCACGCCCACGGCCAGCACGATGGCCACTTCCACAAAACTTTCGAGCTGGCTGTTAAAGCGCTCCACCGCGCGCATCATGTGCGCGGGCGCTTCGGCGCCTGATGCCTCCTGCTCGTCGGGGCTCAGCATTTCATCGGGGCCGGCCAGCGCTTGTGGTGCAGGGCGTGAATCCGGCTCGTCGATGCGGCGCAGCGCCAGCCCGGCGGCGAACACCGCCAGAAACCCATAGGTGTGGCTGAGCAGCGCCAGGCCGTAGGTCAGCCCTATCAACCCCAGCGCGATGAACTCATCGGAGCCCAGCGCCTCGCGGTGCCGCATGCGCAGGTACAGGATGGCGCGGCCCACCAGCGTGCCCAGCAGCCAGCCCAGCGCCAGGCCGCCGGTCACGGCCCACAGCACGTCGACCGCCCACCAGCGCCAGCCGCCTTCGCCCAGCTCATGCAGGCCCAGCAGGCCCAGGCCGAGCATCACCAATGGAAACGCGGTGCCGTCGTTCAGCCCGCCTTCACCGGTGAGGCCAAAGCGCAGCCGGTCGCGGTCGCCCGGATTGGCCACCTGCACGTCGGAAGCCAGCACCGGGTCGGTCGGCGCCAGGATGGCGCCCAAGAGCACGGCGGCGCCCAGCGGCAGATTCAGCACATACACACCCAGCGCGGTCACAGCCGCCACCGTCAGCACCATGGACAAGGTGGCCAGCTGCACCGGGATGCGCCAGCGCCCGTCCTTCCAACGAAATTCGAGCTTCATGCCTGCGGTGAAGAGCGACACCAGCACGGCGACCTCGGTCAGGCGCTCCAGCAGCAGGGCGTTTTTGAGCGCGTCGAGTTTGAGCAGCCCCAACCCCACCGGGCTGATTGCCACGCCCACGCCCAGGTAAAGCATGGCCGCGCTCAGCGGCAGGCGTGCGATGAAGGAGCCGCCCAGCGTCATGGCGATCAGCAGCCCGCCGGCGACGATGCAGGCGAGCGTGAAGGTGGTGGGTTCGGGAAAAGTCATCGCCCGAGCCTACGGCAAGCGAAGCCGCCTGGGTATCAGCGGGCGCGCCGTCCGCGCTGCGAGCATGCCAACGGCGGAGCGCCTGGATTGTTGGTAAAAAAGGCCTCCAGCCCAGATGCTGTCTTGGCTATTAGCTATAAAAAATATAGCAACCGGCCTGCCGCGCCGCCACGGCTACCAGTCCACCAGGCTCAAGCCCACACTCAGAACATTGCGCTTTCGGTTGTAGTCCACCAGGCTGTCGCCGTAGCCGCTGAAAAGCTGCACGTGGTAGCGCAGGCCGGTGTAGTTGGGCGACGAGGCGGGCGCCATCATCCAGTCAAGGCGGGCTGAGCCGCGCGCTTCCTTGCGCAGCGAATGCCGCAGCGTCACGCCCACGGTATTGGCCTTGTTGATCTGCCAGCTGCCGGTGACCTCGGCGCGGCCTATGTAGTTCTCGATGCCCGGGTTGTCGTCATTGCCCGAAGACTCCTTGAGCCGGTCCCAGATGCGTCCCTGCAGGGTCAGGCCCGAGTCCTGGCCCAGTGTTTTTTCGGCCGCGCCCATCAGGTAGACGCGGTTCCAGCTGCGCGACAGCGGCAGCGACTGCCCGTTGGACTGGTGCACCAGGCCCAGGCCCGAGAGCCGGTAGCTCCAGCCGCCGGGCAGCGGAATCTGGTGCGGGTAGATGTAGAGCACTTCCGGCTCGTGGTCGGTGGTGCGAAACGGCCGCGAGATGGCGCCGTTAAACAGCTGCCAGTAGCTTTGCTGCGTGTAGCCGAACCACACCGAGTCGTGGTCGTCATCGTCGTTGTCGCCGTTTTTCAGCAGGCCTTTGGCGATCTTGGTGCGCACCGACAGCTGGATCTTGTTTTCAGTGCGCATATAGGGCTGTGACGTCGCTGCGGTGTGGCCCGCCGACGGCGATGAAGGCTGCGTGTTCACACTGTCGGCGGTGGAAACGGCCAGCGTGATCGGCCGGTAGCCGCGCAGCGCGAAGGTGTCGCAGTCAGTGCCGCGCTGCAACTCCCAGAAGCGCGAGAGCTCGGAGTACTTGGTGTTTTTGCAGCCGATGGGTTTGCCGTCGGGCGCTTCGGTGTTCAGCGAAGGCAGCAGCAACACCGGCGTGGCGGGCTGGCCGGTCGCCTCGTTGGCCGGGGCTGTGGTCAGGCTGGGCGCGGGCGTATTGGCCGGTGTTTGGGAATCCGCCCATTGCTGAAAACAGCTCAGTTGCGCGGCCGGGTCACCCTTCATGGCCTGGCAGCTTTGCCAGCCGAGGGGAGAGGCACGCGCGGCGGTTTGTGCCTGCGCCGGGACGGCGGCAAAGAAAACCAGGAGTGCCAGGAGACTGACCCCCGGCAGGTAAGCGGCAGCTTGGGAGGATTTCATGGTCAGTCGCATAGTTGGCTGGGTGTGCTCTGGTTATTTTTGCGTGCAGATTCGATTCAGGAAATCAGGGCAAGCGGGTCAGCGTGAAAGGAATGTCCGGCGCGTTCTCAGGCGCGCTGCTGCTGGTGTCTTTCCAGGTGCCCTGGAACACCTTGCCGCACGAGCCTTTTGCCATTTCGCCGTTCCAGGTGCCGGTGATGCTGACATTGTCGGACGACTCGTCCAGCAGCAGCATGCCGCCTTCCCAGTCGCCGGCCAGCGCGGCCTTGGCGGCGTGGGCTGCGATGGCTTTGGAGCCGGCGGCCGCGCCCAGATCGCGGCTCACTACGCCAGCCAGGCTTTCGGAGAATTCGGCGTGGCGCTCCAGCAGCATCACCGCACGCGCCGGCAGGCCGGCAGGCGGATTGGTAAATTGCGCCACCCACAGGCCGTAGAGCTGCTCGGCCTTGATGTCGGCGGCCGCCGGGCACACGCCTTCAGTTTTGCTTTGAGGTGCATTTTGGGCGCTAGCCCAGGTGGATATTGCACAGGCAGCTATCAAAAAGAGAGCGCGAAGAAAAGATGTCAAGGCCATGAACAAATCAGGTGAACGACCGGCAGAGCCGCCCGCAATGGAAATGGGAGTAAGCCGCAAGCGGCATAGCGCCCTGCATGCAGCAAAAAGTAATACAGATACGGGCTCGGCAAGGTGCAGGGTTTAAGCAACACGCATGCCGCAAGGCTCGCGAACTATCTCACGAATACATCTTGTATCAGGCGCGACACGGTAAAACCCATGAGTTGCAATCGTTTGTAATCATGGACACTGAAGTTGTTTCCTGGTCGCCCTATTTAGGAGTTTCCAGTTTCCAACCCATTATCGGCAGAGGTAGTTTTGATGAAGATTTTTAAACATGTAGGTGCTGTTGCACTGGCCCTGACGGGTTTGATGGCGGGCCAGGCCTGGGCCCAGGCCCCGCTGGTGTTTGCCGTGAATGAAGGCGTCACCTACCGCGTCAACCCCGGCGCGACGGTTGAGCGTTTTCGCGAGCTGTCCGACGACCTGGGAAAACTGCTCAAGCGGCCCGTCAAGGTGCAGGCTGTCACCGACTACAAAGAGCTGGCCGCGGGCCTGGCCGAGCAGCGCTACGACATCGCCTGGGTGCATCCCGCGCACCATTCCATCCGGGCGCTGTCCAAAAACGGCTACCACCTCATCGCGGTGACTAAAGGCTTCACCGACTACAGCGCGTCTTTCATGGTGCGCGGCGACTCTCCCCTGAAAACCCTGACCGACCTGAAGGGCCAAAAGGTGGGTGCGCCCAGTGAGGATTCCATCACCTCGGTGATCATGCGTGCCACGCTGCGTGACGCACTGGGCCCGCAACTCCCGGAAACCGTTTACGTGAAGCTGCAGGACGCCGTTCCCTTCATGGTGGAAAACAACATGGTGGCATCCGGCGTCACTGCGTCACGCGCCGTGGTCAAAGACTGGCAGGCCAAAGGCGGCAAAGTGCTGGCCACCAGCAAACCGGTGCCCATCAAGCACCTGATCGCCAGCAGCAAGCTGACCGAGGCGGAGCGCGCCCAGCTCACGGCCTACTTTGTGGGCCTGGACCAATCCGCCGACGGCAAGAAGCGGCTGGAGTCGTTGACCGTGCAGGGCTTCGCTCCATATGACCAGGGCAAGCTGATGGAACTGGGTAAATGGCTGGGGGTGTGATTCCGCGGCTACTTCGGCGCTAGCGGACTTCTGATGCGGCCGCAGCCGCCGCAATCCCGTCCGCCGATTTCTTCGCAAACTCCGCGCGCAAGGCCTTGAGCTTTTCGCGCGGATCTTCTTTTACCGTGGCCTTGTCCAGCGCCATCTCGGCGATGAAGCGGCTGGGTGCGCCGGGAATCATGTCACGGCCTTTTTTGCGTTTGCGCAGCCAGTTCACGGCCAGCGTGCGCTGTGCGCGGGTGATGCCCACGTACATCAGGCGGCGCTCTTCCTGCAGGCGCAGGGCGATGCTGTCGGTGTTGACGCCGTCATCGTCTTCCAGCTTGAAGGGCAGCAGGCCCTCGTTCACGCCGGCCAGCACCACGTGCGGCCACTCCAGGCCTTTGGCTGCGTGCAGGGTTGAAAGGGTGACTACGTTCTGGTCGCCTTCGCGCTCGCTGATGGTTGAGAGCAGTGCAATCGTCTGCACCACCTCCAGCATGGTTTTGGTTTCGGCCGCCACCACCGCGCCCGAGGCATCGTCGATCTGCCCGCCGCAGCGCTGGGCCACCCAGTCGCAAAAATCCATCACGTTGGTCCAGCGCGCGGCCGCCAGCTTTTCACTGTCTTCGCCGTCGTACAGGTGTTTTTCGTAATCGATTTCCTTGAGCCAGTCGTTCAGGAAAACGCGCGCGTCTTCGGCGCCCACGGTTCGCTTGGCGCGGTATTCGAGGTCGTTCAGGTAGCGGCCAAACTCATGCAGCGAACCGACGGCCTTAGCCGGCAGCACCGAGCCCAGCGAGTTGCTGAACAGCGCTTCAAACAGGCTTTGTTTCGACTGGCTGGCAAAGTTGCCCAAAGCGCCCAGCGTGGTGTGGCCGATGCCGCGCTTGGGCGTGGTCACCGCGCGCATAAATGCCGGGTCGTCATTGTTGTTGACCAGAAGGCGCATCCAGCAGCAGAGGTCCTTGATCTCTGCGCGGTCGAAAAAACTTTGCCCGCCGGATACCTTGTACGGGATGTTGGCCTTGCGAAAGGCTTTTTCAAACGGCTTGGCCAGGTGGTTGGCGCGGTACAGCACGCAAAAGTCTTTCCACTCCTTGAACTGCCCGCCCTCGGCCTGCAGGCTGCCTTCGGCGCGCAGGCTCTGGATGCGGGCCACCACGCGCTCGGCCTCGTGCTCTTCGCTGTCGCAGTCGATCACGCGCACCGGCTCGCCTTCGCCCAGTTCGCTGAACAGCGTCTTGGGAAAGAGCTTGGGGTTGGGGCCGATCACGTTGTTGGCCGCGCGCAGGATGGCGCTGGTCGAGCGGTAGTTCTGCTCCAGCTTCACGACCTTGAGGTTGGGATAGTCCTGCGGCAGCTTCTTCAGGTTGTCCAGCGTGGCGCCGCGCCAGCCGTAGATGGACTGGTCGTCGTCGCCCACCGCGGTGAAGCGCCCGCGCGGCCCCACCAGCAGCTTGAGCATTTCGTATTGGGTGGCGTTGGTGTCCTGGTATTCGTCCACCAGCACATGGCCCAAAGAGTCTTGCCATTTTTCACGCACGCTGTCGTGTTCGCGCAGCAGCTTGAGCGGCAGGCCCACCAGGTCGTCGAAGTCCACGCTCTGGTAGGCGGTCAGGCGTTCTTCGTAGTGCGCCATGACACGCGCGATCGTGCGCTCCTCGTCGCCATTGGCCTGCGCCATGGCTTCGGCCGCATTCAGGCCCATGTTCTTCCACAGGCTGATGGTCCATTGCCACTGCTTCGCCGTAGCCGCATCGGTGCTGCCGCCGGCGTCTTTGATGATGCTGGTCACGTCATCGCTGTCGAGAATCGAGAACTGGGGTTTGAGGCCCAGCGCCGCGCCGTCCTGGCGCAGCATGCGCACACCCAACGCGTGGAAGGTGCAGACCAGCACGCCCTTGGCGCTTTTGCCGATCAGGGCCTTGGCCCGCTCGCGCATTTCGGCGGCGGCCTTGTTGGTAAAGGTGATGGCGGCAATCTGCTCGGGTTTGAGGCCCGACTGGATCAGGCGGCCAATCTTGTGCGTGATCACCCGCGTCTTGCCCGAGCCGGCGCCCGCCAGCACCAGGCAGGGGCCATGCAGGTAGTTCACGGCTTCTTGTTGCGCGAGGTTCAGGCCGTGAGTCATGAAAAAGAATCGATTCCAAGGAAAAAAATGCGCGGGACCGGTCCTGTCTGGGTCTGCCGGTGAACGGCAAATCATAGCGGCTGCCCTTTGGGGTTTGGCGCCGCGGCCTGGGCAGCGTTGCTGGTTTGCTTGGGCCAGATGAAAAAATCACAGCCACGCGGAATCGGCCGAAGCCCGGATTCAGGCATTAACTGCCTGCGGGGCAAGCACTGCCTCGACCAGTAGCTATTAAATCAATAGCGCAGCGGGTCCTGGTGCGGCTTCATGCGTGCCGGCTCGCCGGGGCGAACCCGCCCTGCGTCAGGGACAAGGCCTGCGCGGCCTGCTGCAGCAGCAGACGCACGGTTTTCTGGTCGGGGCCGACGTGGCGGTCTATGCGCCGTACGTAAGGACAGGTCAGCGCAGCCAGCGCGCTGTGGTCAGGCCCAAAGATCGGGCAGGAGATATCGGCCACGCCGAAGGATTGCAGGCTGTCGCGCTCGAAGTAGCCCTGTTTGCGGATGACGCTGAGGGCACTGGCCAGTGCATCGGATTCGAACGGCACCTCGCCTTCGAGCGCCGTGTGCTGGGCCAGCATTTGCTGCGCCTGGCTGGCATCCGCGAAAGCCAGCAACACCTGGCCCGAGGCGGTATCGACCAGCCCGACATGCCCCCCCACGCGGATCGTCATGCTCCAGGTGCCGGGGCCGTTGACCTGCGCCGTGATCAGCACATTGCCCTGGTCATAAATGCCCATGTGGCAGGCCTGCTCCGCCTTCTGCGCAAACGCTTCCATGATGGGAATGGCCTGGGTCACCAGACGGTTGAGCGGCGGATGCATGTGGGCCAGCGTGAAGAGCTTCAGGCTCAGCGAATAGCGGTCGCCCGAGAGCGAGCGCATCACGTATTGCCGCGCCACCAGGCGCTCCAGCATGCGGTAGATCTCGCTCGCGTTGCGGTCCATTTCCTTGACGATCTCCGCGCGCGTCAAGCCCTGCGGCTGGCGGGCCAGCAACTCCAGGATGTCCAGGCCCTTGTCAAGCGCCGGTGCGCGGTAGCGGTCTTCTGCGAGAGGCGCAGATGCGGATGCGGGGGCGTCCGCATCGTTCGGGAGCGGATCGACCGTCGGTGGAAAAGATTTTGGTGTCATGGCGGCAAGGTGGATGAGATCAAAGTCATTGCAATTTTGATATGGAAGGCAGCGCTCCTGATATGTCTCACAGCGCTCAAGAAGACTTTCGCCTTCATTATTTCAAATCTATTTACTTTTGCACTTAATGTTCATCAATAAATTAAATCCTGACCTAGGGAAAGTCCGGAGCTTGGAAAGATGAGCGAATTTCTATGATTCACACCGTTTCGATCCATAAGTGAATAGATTGTTCATCCATGAACTATTTGTAACAAGAAGTTTCTGGAATTTGCGCCTCGCCTCATTCATGGTCCGTCAGCTCAAAAAGGTTTTTGTTATGTGCCCAGGGCGATTTGCGAAGAAAACGGTATGGGTCTCGGCGGCGGTGTCCGGGTTACTGGCCGGGGCACGCCAGCAGATGGCGGGGATCGCGAAGGCGCTGTCGTTCGGCTCGCGTGAGGCAGGCAATCCCTCATGAGCACTGTCCAATCCATGCGTGTCATCGACGTGCGCTTTCCGACGTCGCGGCATCTTGACGGCTCGGATGCGATGAATCCGGACCCGGATTATTCGGCTGCCTATGTGGTGCTGGAAACCGGCCAGCCCGGGCTTGAAGGCCATGGCCTGACCTTCACCATCGGCCGCGGCAATGAAGTCTGCTGCGCCGCCATCGAAGCCATGCGCCATCTGGTGGTCGGCCTGGACATGGACTGGGTGACCGAGGACATGGGCCGCTTCTGGCGTTACATCACCTCGGACAGCCAGTTGCGATGGATAGGCCCTGACAAAGGTGCCATCCATCTCGCGACCGCCGCCGTGGTCAATGCCGTGTGGGACCTGTGGGCCAAGCAAGAGGGCTTGCCGGTATGGAAGCTGGTGGCCCGCATGAGCCCGGAGGAGATCGTCAGGCTGATCGATTTTCGCTACATCACCGACTGCATCACGCCGGCCGAAGCCCTGGCGCTGCTGACGCGCCAGGCCGCCGGCAAGGATGCGCGCCTGAAGACGCTGGAGCAGGAAGGCTACGCCTGTTACACCACTTCCGCCGGCTGGCTTGGCTATGACGACGAGAAGCTGCGGCGCCTGGCACAGGAGGCGGTGGATGCCGGCTTTTCGCACATCAAGCTCAAGGTGGGCCGTGACCTGCAGGACGACATCCGGCGGCTGCGTGTCGCGCGCGAGGTGCTCGGCCCCGACCGCACCCTGATGATCGATGCCAACCAGGTGTGGGATGTGAACGAGGCGATTGACTGGCTGGACCACCTGCGTTTTGCCAAGCCCTGGTTCATCGAGGAGCCGACCAGCCCCGACGACATCGAAGGCCACCGCCGCATCCGCGAGGCGGTCAAGGGCGACATGCAGGTCGCTACCGGCGAGATGTGCCAGAACCGCGTCATGTTCAAGCAGCTCATCATGCAGGGCGCCATCGACGTGGTGCAGATCGACGCCTGCCGGCTGGGCGGAGTCAATGAGGTGCTGGCCGTGATGTTGATGGCCGCCAAGTATGGGCTCAAGGTCTGCCCGCATGCCGGCGGGGTCGGCCTGTGCGAATACGTGCAGCACCTGTCGATGATCGACTACCTCTGCATCGCCGGTACGAAGGAAGGCCGGGTCATCGAGTACGTGGACCACCTGCACGAGCATTTTGTGGACCCCTGCGTGATCCGCCATGCCGCCTACATGCCGCCGCAGCGGCCGGGTTATTCGATCGAGATGAAGCGCGAGTCGCTGGCGCAGTACGCCTTCAAGGGTTGACGGACCGCCACACCCTTCACCTTCAACCTTATTGACCCATTACCAAAACATCCAAAACCGGGACTCCTCCATGGATCTGCACCTTCAAAACAAGATTGTCATCGTCACCGGCGGGGGCGCCGGCATCGGCGGGGCCATCAGCCTGCAGCTGGCACGGGAAGGCGCCGTGCCGGTGATCTTCGGCCGCAGCCCCCTGCTGCCTGAATTTGCCGGGGCCTTGCGCGAAATGGATGCCCGCCACGGGTTTTTCCAGCTCAATCTTGAAAGCGAGGCCGCCTGCCGGGCCGCCGTGCAAGCCACCGTGGCCGAATTCGGCCGCATTGATGCGCTGGTCAACAATGCCGGCGTCAACGACAGCGTCGGCCTGGACGCCGGCCCCGAGGCCTTCGAGCGCTCGCTGAAGTCCAACCTGATGCATTACTACCTGATGGCGCACCTGTGCCTGGACCAGCTCAAGGCCAGGCGCGGCGCCATCGTCAATATTTCTTCCAAGACGGCGCTGACGGGCCAAGGCAATACCAGCGGCTATGTCGCGGCCAAAGCGGCCCAGCTGGGACTGACGCGCGAATGGGCCGCCGCCCTGGCGCCGCATGGCGTGCGCGTCAATGCGGTGCTGCCGGCTGAAGTCATGACGCCGCTCTATGAAAACTGGCTCAAGACTTTTGCCGATCCGGCGGCCGCGCTGGCCGAGATCACGGCCCGGATCCCCTTCGGCCAGCGCATGACGACCGACCGCGAAATTGCCGACACGGTGGTGTTCCTGCTGTCCGACCGTGCCTCGCATACCACCGGCCAGTGGATTCACCCCGACGGCGGCTATGTGCACCTGGACCGCGCCTTGCCTGTGCGCTGACCGCCATGAACAGACATCCATACGGCCGAAACGCCATGCGGCGCTGCCAGCAACCGGGCCCTGAAAAGCACGATGAAAGCGCGCCGCAAATTTTCCCCGCCCGAACCGGGTTCGCTCTGGGCAGCCATGCCGGCGAATGGGCATATCCGGACTTCTTCAACTGACTCACACTAACCACAGAAGAGAGAGACAAATCATGAAAAGTGCTATCCGCAGTATGTACCTGGGCGTTGCCTGCGCGGCCGTGCTGGCTCCGCAAATAGCCTCTGCCCAGTCCACCGTCACCTTGTATGGCCGCGTCGTATCAGGCCTGGCCTATATCGACCACGTGTATGACCCGGTGGCCAACGCCAGCTTCTCCAAAACCATGGTTGCCGGCAACCAGTGGGGCACCAGCATGTGGGGCATGAAGGGCAAAGAAGACCTGGGGGGCGGCTTGGCGGCCAACTTCCTGGTCGAAAGCGGTTTCGACCTTAAAACCGGGTCGGCCGGCGCGGCATTGTTCAACCGCCGCGCCTATGTTGGCCTGTCCAACGCCAGCTGGGGCAGTTTTCGCTTCGGCAAAAACCTGTTCATCAGCAACGACGTGTGGGACCTGGACCCGACCGGCCAGCAGTGGGTAGGCAGCGCCACGCTGGTCAGGGGCCGCAGCTGGCCTGGTGCCAGCAATGTGATCGAGTATTCGACCCCTGATATGGGCGGCTTTAACGCGACCGCGCAGATCTCGCTCGGCGAGCAGGCGGGCAACAGCAAGGCCAACCGCGGCGAGGGAATTTCGCTGACCTATGCGAACCAGGACCTGATGTTGCGGGCGATTTATAGCGCGAAACATAATGCTGCCGGCACCTTCACGGATGTTTTCAACACCTCCAAGGAAACCATCGTAGGCGGCACCTACAAGATCGGCCCGGCCAAGCTGTATGCGGCCTACGACTACATCACCGCACCCGAGGCTGCCCTTACCGCCGCGTCCCAGCTCAAGCATGCCTGGGTCGGTGTTCGTTACGACGTGACGCCTGCGCTCACGCTGATCGGTACGGTCTTTCACGTCAAGTCTGACCGGGTAGCCGGCAAGGCCACGCTGGGCATGATCGGCGCGGACTACAGCATGTCCAAGCGCACGCTACTGTACGCGGCATTCGGCAACGTCAGCAACTCCAATGGCGCCAATTTTGGGGTGGACGGGGTCTCGGGCAATCCGGCGGTCAACCAATCGCAGAGAACCATTTACGCGGGCATTGCGCACAGCTTTTAAAGGGGCGATACCGCCGGGAGGTTCCCCGGCGTTCGGCGGCAGCCCGGCGAGGGGAAGACCAGAATCAACGCCTCGCCGGCTGCTGCTGTTTTTTTTCATTGCATGAATAGCCGCCTGCGCAGGCACTTCCTGCGCTGCGGCTATTTTTTTATCGGCAGGCACACCGGGTTGTGCAGAGCACTCTTCACAAGGTGTGGGCGACAATCAGCGCCGTGCTCAGCATTCTTTTTGTCACTTTCCCTTTTTTCGCCCTTGTGCTGTGCGGCTACCTGGCCGCGCGCCGCGGCCTGCTGCCCCAGTTGGCCATTCCCGGCCTCAATACCTTTGTGCTGTACTTCGCACTGCCTTGCATGCTGTACCGCTTTGGCGCCGGCACGCCGATCGCGCAGCTGCTGGACGCCAGCTTGGTGGCCGTCTATCTGGTGTGTGCGCTGTTGATGGTGGTTTTCACCGTGATGCTTACGCGCAAGGGCCGTATTGCCTGGAACGACGCATCCTTCGGCGCGCTGGTGGCGGCCTTTCCCAACACCGGATTCATGGGCGTGCCCCTGCTGGTGGCGCTGCTGGGCGCGCAGGCTGCCGGCCCGGCCATCGTCACCATCCTGGTGGATTTGCTGGTAACCAGCTCGCTGTGCATCGCGCTGTCGCGGCTGGATTCGGCCGACATCCATGGCGCAGAGGTCGCCGCGCAAAACGCACTCAAAGGGGTGGCCCTCAATCCCATGCCCTGGGCTATCGTGCTGGGTGCGCTGGCGTCCGGCTTTGGCGTGGCGCTGCCCGGACCGGTGATGCAAACCGTCGGGTTGCTGGCCGACGCGGCCTCCCCGGTGGCGCTGTTCACCATTGGCGCGGTGCTGGCGCGCTCTCAAATGAATAGCACGGCAGCCACGCCCCTCAAGGAGTACGTGCCGGTTGCGCTTATCAAACTGGTGCTGCACCCGGTGCTGGTCGGTCTGGTGGGCTTGGGGGCCATCGCGGTCGGCGTTCCGTTGCAGCCTTTTGCGCTCACTGTGATTGTGCTGGTGGCGGCGCTTCCCAGCGCCAGCAATGTGGCGATGCTGGCCGAGCGCTTCGGCGCCGACAACGGCCGTATCGCGCGCATCATTCTGTTGTCGACGGTGCTGGCCTTCTTCAGCTTCTCGGCTGCAGTGGCCCTGCTGACCTGAGCCGCTCACAAAACTCTCCAGGCGTTGTCGAGCCGCCCTGCGGACCTTGCGATCTACCTGTGTGAATCCGCAGATGAATTTATATCCGCAGATTACGCAGATTGAAAACCGAACCTTCATCAGCTGGCCACACGACTTTCATCATGAAGGTCTTTAATCTGCGTAAATCTGCGAAATCTGCGGATAAATTCTTCTCCCCATTTATTTACCCTGATATTTGTAAACAAGTGTCCCTGCTTGTCGATTCCGCTCTTTCCGTTCGTCGTACCCCTAAGAGCAGGATGTTTCTGCCCGGGTTGTCCGGGCGCTCCGCTCCCAACGCAACTTCAAGGAGTCCGAAATGAAATTCATGGTTCTCATCAAAGCCGACAAACACAGTGAAGCCGGCGAAATGCCCAGCGAACAACTGCTGGCCGACATGGGCAAGTTCAACGAATCGCTGGTCAAAGCCGGCGTCATGCTCGCAGGCGAGGGGCTGCATCCCAGCTCCAAAGGCGCACGTGTCAGGTTTTCCAGCGGCAAGCGCACCGTCATCGACGGGCCTTTTCCTGAAACCAAGGAACTGGTCGCCGGTTTCTGGATGCTGCAGGTTTCATCCAAAGAAGAAGCCATCGAATGGGTCAAGCGCTGCCCCTTGCCGCCTGAGAGCGAAGCCGAAATCGAAATCCGCCAGGTGTTCTCGGCCGAAGACTTCGGCGCCGAGTTCACACCCGAGCTTCGCGAGGCCGAAGACCGCTTGCGTCGGGAGGTCGAAGCGCAGGCCGCCGCGAAGTCCTGAAAGCGGGCGCCTGGCTGCTGGGCCCGTGTTTGAGGTAAAAACCGGGTTCCAAGGAGATTCCACGCATGCAATACATGATCCTGCGCAAATCCGATGCGAGCACCGAGGCCGGCGAGTTGCCCAGCCCCGCGCTGTTGGCCGCCATGGGCGCTTACAACGAAGAACTGGCCAAGGCCGGCATGCTGCTGGGCGGCGTTGGCCTGCAGCCCAGTTCCAAAGGCGCGCTCATCCGGTTTTCCGGCGGCAAGCCCACGGTCACGGATGGCCCCTTCACCGAAGCCAAAGAGCTGATCGCCGGCTTCACCATGATGGAAGCTGCTTCGCGGCAGGAAGTCCTTGAATGGCTCAAACGCTGGCCGCAGGAAGATGCCGACGGCAACACCTCGCTCGAAATCCGCGAGGGCGGCTGCCCCGGCGGCCTGCGCGGCGTTGCTGGCGAAGGCGCGCCGCCCCTGCCTGAGGGGTTTCGCCGCTTCATGATTTTGCTCAAGGCCAATGACCGGGCCGAGGCCGGCATCGTGCCCGACAGCCAGTGGCTGGGGCGCATGGCCCAGCACAACGACGAGGCCGTCAAGGCCGGCGTGCTGCTCATGGGTGAAGGGCTCAAGCCCAGCGCCAGTGCGTCCCGCATGAAATTCACCAAGGGCAAACCCAGCGTGATCGACGGCCCGTTTGCCGAGGCCAAGGAGTTGCTGGCCGGCTTCTGGATCATCCAGGCGCGGTCGCTGCAGGCCGCGGTGGACTGGGCGCTGGCTTATCCCTTCCCGTTTCGCGATACGGAGGAGGTTGAGGTCGAGATCAGGCTGCTTTATGAAGCGGCGGATTTCGGCACCTCCACAGATCGCTGACTCTTGTTTTCAATCTGCGTAAATCTGCGTCATCTGCGGATGAAAGAATTTATCCGCAGATGACGCAGATTTACACAGATTAAGTCGTTCCTCTGATGCATCTGCCTACGCGGTGGTAACAGGCCTTGGCTGGGTTCAGAGGCGGTCTAAAAATATTTCAACTATTTTTGGCTGAGCGTGTCGATTTCTCGTTTTTCGTTCGTCGTACCGGTGAGCGGACGGTTTTTGGAGACCAGAACGGCCGATGAATCCGCGCTCAACCATTCATGAAGTGAACGAACACCAACTTAAGGGATACAAAACATGTTCAAGACCATCGCCATCATCGCCGCCGTTGCCATCGTGGTTTTCATTGTGGCCGTGCTGATATTGGCTTCCAACAAGCCCGACACCTTTCGCGTACAGCGCCAGGCCACCATCCAGGCGCCGCCCGAAAAAATCTTTCCGCTGATCAACGACTACAAACAGTGGGCTGCCTGGTCGCCCTGGGAGAAGAAAGACGCCGGCATGAAGCGCAGCTTCAGCGGCCCCGCCACCGGCAAGGGCTCGGCCTATGCGTGGGAAAGCAAGGAAGTCGGCATGGGCGACATGCTGATCACCGAATCCGTGCCGTCTTCGCTCGTCAAGATAGACCTGAACTTCAGCAAGCCTTTTGAGGCTCATAACAAGGTGGTGTTCACCATCCAGCCGCAAGCTGGCGGCAGCGTTGTGAGCTGGGACATGTCGGGACCCGCCCCCTTGATGGCCAGAGTCATGCATGTCTTCTTCGACATGGACAAGATGGTGGGCAAAGACTTTGAAGACGGGCTGGCTGCCATGAAAGCCGCTGCTGAAAAGTAAAGCCCAGTTCGATACCCACACCCATAACCACGTTCCCATCCCACCACTCACCCCAAGGAGTATTCAAATGCGATTCATGATGCTGATGATTCCCAAAGGCTACGAAACCGCTGCTGCCGGCACCCTGCCCAGCGCCGATGCCGTGGCCGCGATGATGAAATACAACGAGGAGCTGCAAAAGGCCGGCGTGCTGGTCGCGCTCGACGGCCTGCACCCGCCCTCCATGGGCGCCCGCGTAACCTTCCCGGGTGGCAAGGCCCATGTCAGCGACGGCCCTTTTGCCGAAGCCCGCGAAGTGCTGGGCGGCTACTGGATGATCAACGTGGCTTCGCGTGAAGAAGCGATCAAATGGGCCTCACGCTGCCCGGGCGGCGAAAACGAAATCATCGAAGTGCGCCAGGTGCAGGAGATGTCGGACTTTCCGCCCGACGTGCAGGACGCCGCCGCCGGCTTCACCGAGATGCAGCAAGCACCGAGCGGGAAGAACGCAGGCAAAGGCAAGGGCGCCTGAAGCCGCATGGCGTCGCATGAAACCCACCGTGCCATCGATGCCGTCTGGCGCATCGAATCGGCCAAGGTTATCGCCAAGGTTGCACGCATGGTGCAAGAGGTGGGCCTGGCCGAAGAGATCGCGCAGGACGCGCTGGTCACCGCGCTGGAGCGCTGGCCCAAGACGGGTGTGCCCGACAACCCCGGCGCCTGGCTCATGGCGGTCGCCAAGCACCGCGCCATCGACTACCTGCGGCGGCGCAAGCTGCTTGCGCTCAAGCATGAAGAGCTGGGGCATGAACTCGAGCTGGAGCAGGAAATGGCTTTCGCCGACGTAGATGAAGCCGGGTCCGGGGATGACGGCGACGACGACTATGGCGACGACCTGCTGCGCCTGATCTTCACTGCCTGCCATCCTGTGCTGTCGACCGAGGCGCGCATCGCGCTCACGTTGCGGCTGCTGGGCGGCCTCAGCACTGACGAGATTGCCCGCGCTTTCCTGGTGCCCGAGCCCACGGTAGCCCAGCGCATCGTACGTGCCAAGCGCACCCTGGCCGAGGCGCGTGTGCCCTTTGAAGTGCCCGGCCCCGAAGAGCGCAGCGCCCGGCTGGCCTCCGTGCTGGAAGTGATTTACCTGATCTTCAATGAAGGCTACTCGGCCACCTCGGGTAGCGACTGGATGCGGCCCGCATTGTGCGAGCAGGCCTTGCGGCTGGGGCGCGTGCTGGCCGAGCTGGCGACGCAGGAGCCAGAGGTGCACGGCCTGGTCGCGCTGATGGAAATCCAGGCCTCGCGTGCCAAGGCGCGCACCGGGCCGTCGGGTGAGCCCATCTTGCTGCTGGAACAAAACCGCGCAAGCTGGGACCACATCCTGATACGCCGCGGCTTTGCCGCGCTGGCGCGCGCCGAGGCGCTGGGCGGTGCGCTGGGGCCATACGCGCTGCAGGCCGCCATTGCCGCCTGCCATGCGCGTGCGCCCACCGGCGCCGACACCGACTGGCAGCGCATCGCCGCGCTTTACGATGCACTGGCGCAGCTGATGCCTTCACCGGTGGTGGAGCTCAACCGCGCTGTGGCGCTGGCCATGGCCTTTGGCCCGGCGACGGGGCTGGAGGTGGCCGATGCGTTGCTGGCAGAGCCCTTGATGAAAAACTACCACCTGCTGCCCAGCGTGCGTGCTGATTTTCTGTTGAAGCTGGGCCGGCTCGAAGAGGCGCATGCCGAGTTCGAGCGCGCCGCTTCGCTCACGCGCAACCTGCGTGAGCGTGAACTGCTGCTGGCGCGTGCTGAAGCCTGCAAGCCCGACGCAACGCCACGCCTTGGCTGACTTTCAGTTGACTGGCTTGCGACCGCCCAGCATGCAGGCGATCGCGGCCAGTTGCAACAACATCGTCGCGCCGAAGTAAAGGCCTGTGCCCGCGCCCAGGTGCGCCGGGCTTCCGTTGCCGGTCACCAGCAACAGGGCAAACGTGGCGGGCGCGAGCGACCACAGGCCCTGCGACATCGCGACGATCAGCGCCACCACGCGTGCGACATCTTCCCTGACAAACTCCACCTGCGCCACGAGGGGTGGCAACGAGGTCGCGTTGCCAATGCCGACACCAAACAACACCACGCCCAGCAGGATCAGCGCGGTCTGGTGTTCTGCCGCGCAAGCCAGCAACAGCGAGCCAGCGATCTGCACCGCGTAGCTGACGCTGGCCACCACGCGCCGGTCGGCATCCGCGGGCATGCATTTGGCGACGATGGTGCGCCCGCCAATCGCGCAAGCGGTCGCCAGCGCCATCGCCAGGCCCGCGCCTTGGGCACCGAGTGCCGACACCAGCAGCGAATACAAATGCGTGATCAAGCCGGTCTGCGTGAAAAGGCTCAGCGCCATCGCCGCGGCCAGTGTGCGAAAGCTGCGGTCGCGCCACAGCAGACGGCCCGGCAGCGGCCTGGCGTTTGCAGAGGTGATGCTGCGAGAAGGCGTGCCGGGCGCGTCACCGTCGGGCTGCTGTCCCATGCGCTCGGGTGTTTGCGTCACCACAAAGAAGCAGAGGCAAGCCACGATCACGAGCATGACCGCGCCCACCAGCACGGTAGCGGCGGTAAAGCCCATCGCGGCGATCAGCGCACCCCACAGTGGCGAGAAAATCACGCCGCCCAGGCTGGCGCCGTTATAGGCTTTGGCCAGCGCCATGGGCCGCCCGCCCACAAACCAGGGCGAGAGGATGGCGTTGATGCCCGCCGCGCCCATCGTGACCCAGCCGCCACCCGTCAGCATGGCGGCTGCAAACAACTGCCATGGCTGCGCGGCAAGCGCCCAGCCCACCAGACCCACGGCCAGCGCGGCGACGCCCGCAGCCGTGGTTGCGGCCACGCCCAACCGGGCATGAATGCGCGGCAGGCAGGCCACCACCCCCGCGCCAAACAGGAAGTGAAACGTCACGGCCGCCGACACCAGCGGCAGCGCCCAGCCGGTGCGCGCCAGCACCGCATGCAGAAAAATAGCCGGGCTGTAAAAACCTACGCCCCAGCCAAAGATGGCCAATACAAAGGCGGCGCGGACCACCGTGGTTCCGTAGAAGGCGCGCGGCTGCAGGGTTCGGGTCATTGGCAATTCCATAAGGTTCTCCTTGTGAGAAGGCAGCGGCTGCTGCATAGCCTTCATGGTGCGGCGAAGAGGGCGTGCCATGCTTCGCCCTGGAGCGAAGCATGGGGTTTGCGATGCTGCTAAGGTGGGTACCCGGAAGGTCTTAAGCCATGATGAATACCAACCAAATCGCGCACATCGCCTCGCTGGTCGGCGAGCCGGCCCGCACCGCCATGCTGATGGAGCTGCTGGACGGCCGCTCGCTCACCGCCCACGAATTGGCGGGCGTCGGCAACGTCTCACCGCAAACCGCCAGCCGGCACCTGGCCCTGATGGTCGAAGGCGGGCTGCTGCGCGTGGAGCAACACGGCCGGCACCGGTATCACCGCCTCGCCTCTGTCGATGTCGCGCGAGTGCTCGAAGGCATCACGCAGCTGGCGTCGCAAAACGCCTCCACGCCGCGCCGCGCGGTAGTGCCCGGCCCCAAAGACGCCGCCATGCGCATGGCCCGTAGCTGCTACGACCACATCGCAGGCCGCCTCGGCGTGGCCATCGCCCATCACCTCGTGGCCGAGGGCGCCATCACGTTTGACGGCGAGGCCGGCCACGTGACAGCCAAAGCCAGCGCCGTGCTGGCGCGCCTGGACATTGAGCTGTCAACGTCGCCAACCAGCATCAACAGCAAGCGGCCTTACTGCCGCCCCTGCCTCGACTGGAGCGAACGCCGCTTTCACGTCGCCGGGCAACTGGGTACGCTGATTTGCAACCACAGCCTGGAGCGCGGCTGGCTGCTGCGCCGCCAGGGCATGCGCGCGCTGGAGATCACACCCAAAGGTGTGGTGGCATTGCGTGACTGGATGGGGCAGGAGGATTGGCGTCAGGTGACCGAAGGGGATGTGTTTCCTGCGCGCAGGCATCCTACGTTACGCGTTGCCTGAGAGCCATTCACATAAGCCGGCGAAGCTGGCGCCGTCATGATTTGGAGATCTGAATTTATCCGCAGATTTCGCAGATTTACGCAGATGAAGACCATCATGATAAAAATTTTTGTGACCGATGTATGAGAACAAAGTGAAGCCTTGAGAACATCCATCTTGTTTTCAATCTGCGTAAATCTGCGAAATCTGCGGATATAAATTCTTCGGTAGATTCCATAGATGGCCCAGTTGAACGGTGGCTTTGGGCGGCTCTAAATCGCAATCGGATCCACATCAATCGCCCAGCGGATCAGGCTCTTGAATTCAGCCTGCTGGCGCGTCTCAAACAGCATCGGCTGCCAAGCTGAGAGAAAGCGCTGCAGCGCGGCGCGCGACGGGCTTTCAACCAGCATCTGCGCGCGCTCGATATTGGCCACGCGCTGTATCGTCATCGGCACGGCCGGGTAGGCGGTGACTTGCCCATTCCCTGTGAGCTGCTGCGCTTCGGCCTGGGCTGCAGCCGCGTTCAAAAATCCTTGCGCCACATCCTGTGCGCGTGCCTCGGCGCGCACCAGCGCTGAAAAACCAAAAGGCGACATGCCTGCTGCTTCGCGTTCTGCCAGCTGCTGGTCGGCAAAACCCGGGTAGTCGTGTTTCTTCAGCGCTTCAAACAGCGGATGCGTGGGATGAAAAGTCTGCACCCACATCTCGCTGGCGTCGCTATGCCGTGCATCTCGCCCGGCTCGGCCGCCCGCCTGCATCAAGAGACTGAAGAGCCGCTCAGGCGCGCGGAAGTCGCTGGAGAACAGCGCGCCGTCGGGGTTGATGGCGGCCACCAGCGTGATGTGGCGGAAGTCGTGTCCCTTGGCGATCATCTGCGTGCCGACCAGCACGTCGACTTCGCCGGCGTGCACGCTGGCCAGTTGTGATTCGAGTGCGCCCTTGAGCCGCGTCGTGTCGGCGTCGATGCGGGCGATGCGCGGCGGCTCGCCATCGGGCCGCTTCACGCCTGCCAGCAACTCGGCCAAATGCTCTTCGAGCCGCTCGGTGCCGCGGCCCACGGGGGCAATGTCGATGTTGCCGCAGGCCGGGCAGGCGCGCGGCACGCGTTCGGTAAAACCGCAGTGGTGGCAGCGCAGGGTGCGGTCTATCTTGTGGAAGACGCGGTAGGCGCTGCAGTGCGGGCATTCGCTTTTCCAGCCGCAGTCGTGGCAGGCCAGCACCGGCGCATAACCGCGCCGGTTCAAAAAAATCAGGGACTGCTCGCCGCGCGCGATGCGCTGGGCGATCGCGTCCAGCAGCGGCGGCGCAATCACGCAATGCTTGGGCTGGTGGTTCATGTCCACGCGCCGGACTGTGGGCAAGCTTCCCTGTTCGCCTTCATCCGCCGCTACACGTTCACTCATGGTCAGGCGCTGGTAGCGGCCGGTGAGCGTCGCCTGCCAGCTCTCCAGCGACGGCGTGGCCGACCCCAGCAGCACGCGGCAGGGGCCGTGGGCATGCGTGGCGTCTTCGGTTTCGATCTTGGCGCGGTACACCGCCAGGTCGCGCGCCGAATAACGCGCGCCTTCCTGCTGCTTGTAGCTCGGGTCATGTTCCTCATCAACCACCAGCAGGCGCAGATTGGGCATGGAGGCAAACACCGCCATGCGGGTGCCCAGCACCAGGCGCGCATGGCCGGCGTGGGCAGCCAGCCAACTTTTCAGGCGCTGGGCTGGCGTGAGGCCGCTGTGCAGCGCCACCACGCGCTCTTTGCCCAGGTGGGCAAAACGTTCTGCAAAGCGCGACTGCAGCTGCGGCGTCAGGTTGATCTCGGGCACCATCACCAGCACCTGGGCCGACGGGTCTTGCTCCAGCACGCGGGCTGCGGCGCGCAGGTAGACCTCAGTTTTGCCGCTGCCGGTGGCGCCAAACAACAGGGCGGGCCGGGAATCCGCATCAAATTCCGCGATAGCCCTTGTCTGCTCTTGGCTGAGTGCTATCAAATTGGTAGTGGCCGGGGCGTGGCTGGTATCCGCCACGGGGCGTTTGAGGCGCCGGGCCAGTTGCACGCTGCTGAGGTCGCGCAGCTGCGGCGGCAAGGCCGCCAGCGCCACCTCACCCAGCGAGCGCTGGTAATAGCCCGCCGTGAACTGCACCAGCTTTCGCCAGGTGGCCGACAAGGGGGGCAGCCCCTCCAGTACCCCGGCGACATGGCGGGTCTGCATTTCAAGCAACGCGCCGCTGTCGGGCAGGACCTCCCACACCACGCCCAGGACTTCGCGCCTACCCAGTGGAACACGTACCAGCGAGCCCACCGGCAGTGGCAACTCACTTTGATAGGTCAGCGGCCCGGCGATGGAACTGTGGGCCGGGGCGGCGACGACGACTTGAAGCCAATGGCTCATTTGGAGTAACTAAATGTGTTTAATTCTTGAGCAATACATCCAAACAAAGCTCTAAGTCCTTGATTTACTGAAGGTTTACAGATTTCCAGATTTTCTGTGGATAACTTTGTTGATAGCTTGGCAGGTTGCGCTGCGACGCCTTGTAAATCAAGGGTTTTCTTAAATTGCACAGAAAAAAAGCAATTTAAAGACGCTATATAAATCAACAGCTTACAAGCGCTATTGCTTTGATAGCGCTAAGGGATCGGTAACTCCTGCAATGCCGCAGCGCAACAAGATTTTTGTGCATAAGTCCAGTCGCCAGTGCACCATTTTGTGCTAGTGGCGATTGAAAAGGATCATCAGACTGTGGCCTTTTGGGCATCTGGCCAGGGGCTTAGCCTCGAGCCATGCGCATACCGCGAGAGTGAGCGTGTACTGCGCGCACCAGTACTTCCACGCTTTCGGGTGGCGTGTGCTGGCTGATGCCGTGGCCGAGGTTGAAAATATGGGCCGGCCCGGGCCGGCTGGCATCGGTATGGGGCGCGCCAAAGCTGTCCAATACGGCGGCCACTTCGGCTTCAATCTGGGCCGGGTTGGCGAATAGGACATTGGGGTCCAGGTTGCCTTGCAGAGCCTTGGCATGCGGGCCGTTTTCGCCGACCAGTGCGCGCGCGCGGGCCAGGTTGACCGTCCAGTCAAGCCCCAGGACTTCGCAGTCCAGCTGCGCCATGGCTTCAAGCCACTGGCCGCCGCCCTTGGTGAAGACCAGGCGCGGAATCTTGACGCCTTCGTGCTCGCGTTTGAGCTGGCTCAGCACACGGGCCGTACAAGCCAGGCTGAAGGTTTTGAAAGCCGCATCAGCCAGCACGCCGCCCCAGCTGTCAAAAATCATCACGGCCTGGGCGCCGGCCTCGATCTGGGCGTTCAGGTAAGCGGCCACCGCGTCGGCATTCACCGCCAGCATCTTGTGCATCAGGTCGGGGCGCTGGTACAGCATGGTCTTGACCAGGCGGTAGTCGTCAGAGCCCGCGCCTTCGACCATGTAGCAGGCCAGCGTCCAGGGGCTGCCCGAAAAGCCGATCAGCGGCACGCGGCCGTTCAGCGCCTTGCGGATCGACGTCACGGCGTCAAACACATAGCGCAGCTTGTTCATGTCGGGCACTTCCAGCCTCGCCACTGCCGCTTCGTCACGCACCGGCGTGGCAAAGCGCGGGCCTTCGCCGAGCGCGAACGACAGGCCCAGGCCCATCGCGTCGGGCACGGTCAGGATGTCGCTGAAGAGGATGGCCGCGTCCAGCGGGTAGCGGGCCAGGGGTTGCAGCGTGACTTCGGTGGCGTAGTCGGTGTTGGTGGCCAGGCCCATGAAACTGCCGGCCTGGGCCCGTGTGGCGCGGTATTCCGGCAGATAGCGGCCGGCCTGGCGCATCAGCCAGACGGGGGTGTGGTCGGTGGTTTGGCGCAGGCAGGCGCGCAGAAAGGTGTCGTTTTGAAGGGGTGCGAACATGAACCGATTGTCTCAGGTGTGGGGGGCGGCCCTTTCGCTGCGGGGTATACCGGGGTATTGGCCTGGCTGGTGCCGGCATTGGCACCGGGCGGATTCAGTCTTACCATGGCTGGACGGCAGAACAGGTTCCAAGGAGCACTTCCATGCGCATGAACGACCAGGAGTATTTCCGCAGCTGCATCGCCAAGGAGCGGCACCTGGCGCAGTTGCTGGGACACACCCATATTGAAGAGTGCTACGAGAGCGCGGGCACCCTCTGGGACAGCGCCCAGGCCCTGCCGCAATGGACGCGCGACTGGCGGGCCTGCGGGCCACTGATGACGGCTTACGGCATCTCGGTAGCCTATGAAGCTGATGGCGCAACCCTCGGCGCGACCTCTGTGCATTTTGCCGACCACCCTAACCGCGACCGCGCCGTGATGTACGGCGTCGTCAAGGAAGTGATTTTCAGGCTGGAGCACCACAAGGCGATGCCGCTGGCGGTGGCCCCCGTCACATCTTCAGTGTCTTGATAAAAACTTCCAGCTCGTCAATCGGCAGCGGCTTGCAAAACAGGTAGCCCTGGTAGCAGTCGCAGCCGTGGCGCGACAAAAAGTCGCGCTGCGCCTCGGTTTCAACCCCCTCGGCCACCACACCCAGTCCCAGGCTTTGCGCCAGGCCGACGATGGTGCGCGCAATGGCGGCGTCATTCGGGTCACGCAGGATGTCTTCCACAAAAGACTTGTCGATCTTGAGCTGGTCCAGCGGCAGGCGCTTGAGGCATGACAGCGACGAGTAGCCCATACCGAAATCATCAAGCGAAAGGGTCACTCCCATCTTCTTGAGCTTGGCCATCTTGGTGATGGTGATCTCCATGTCCTCGGCCAGCAGGCTTTCGGTCAGCTCCAGCTTGAGCTTGTGCGGGCTCACTTTGGTTTCTTTCAGCGCCGCCATCACCAGGTCGACAAATTCGGGATGGCGGAACTGGCGAACGCTCACGTTCACGGCAATGCTGAACGCGGCGGTCTCGGGGCGCTGCGCCCAGGCAGCCAGCTGGCGGCAGGCGGTCTCCAGGGCCCACTGCCCCAGCGGCAGGATCAGCCCGGCGTCTTCGGCTGCCGGGATGAACTCCGAAGGCTGTACAAAACCGCGCTCGGCGTGTTGCCAGCGCAGCAGGGCTTCCACGCCCGTCATGCGGCCGTCGCGCCCCACTTGCGGCTGGTAATACAGCATGAACTGTTTTTCCCGCAGGCCCTGGCGCAGGTCGGACTGCAGGGCGGCGCTGGCTGTCACGGCGGCCTGCATGGCGGGGTTGAAGAAGCACACGGTGTTGCGCCCCGACATCTTGGCCTGGTACATGGCCAGGTCGGCTTGCTTGAGCAGGTCGCCGATGTTGTCCAGGGTCTGGTTGAAAGACGTGACGCCGATACTGCAGGTGCTGTAGTGCTGGTAGCCCGCCAGGCTGTAGGGCTCGGTCAGTGCGGCCAGAATCCGCGCGCCTATGGCCTCGGCTTTCGTGACCGCTTCGTGCGGGTCCTGGCCCAGGTCTTCCAGCATGACCACGAATTCATCCCCGCCCAGGCGGGCCACCGTGTCGGGCGGCTGCACGCAGGCGCCCAGCCGCCTGGCCACCTGCTGCAGCAGCAGGTCGCCCTTTTGGTGGCCCATGGTGTCGTTCAGCGTCTTGAAGTTGTCCAGGTCGATGAACATCAGGGCGCCTTCGCGGGGGTGCCTGCGGTTGTGGGTGAGCGCCGCCTCCAGGCGGTCCATCAGCAACTGCCGGTTGGGCAACTGCGTCAGCGGGTCGTAAAAAGCCAGGTGCTTGATCTCGCTCTCGGCCACCTTGCGCCGCGTGATGTCGCGGCCCACGGCCACCCAGTGCGTGAAGAAAACGCCGGCATCGTCGGCCACCGGCACGATGTCGACTTCCATCCAGAAGTGCCGGCCGTTTTTTTTGTAGGTGATGAGTTCAGCCTGCACCGGCTCGCCCTTCTGAAAGGCGTTGCGGATGCGTTCGAGTTCGCTGCGCTGCGTCAGCGGCCCGCACAGCAGGCGCGGCGAATGGCCCAGCGCCTCTTCGGGGCTGTAGCCGGTGTGCTGCTCAAAGGCATTGTTCACAAAGATAATGCGCAGCCCCGGCCGGCCCGACGGAACAGCCTCGGCGATCAGCACGATGTCGTTCAGCCGCGAGATGCTGGTCTCCAGCAGCATGAGCTGCTCCCGGGCCTGGCGCCGCTCGCTGACATCGCGAAAATAAATCGCCAGCCCGTCGGGGAAAGGATAGGCGCGTATTTCGAACCATTTGTCCAGTGGCGCGTAAAGCGCTTCGAACTCCACCTGGTAGTTGCCCGCCACCGCCGCGCGGATCTGATCTGAAAACAGCGTATTGATGGCGCCCGGGAATTCCTTCCAGATACTTTTGCCCAGCAATTCGGTTGAAGGCCTGCCCAGCAGCCGTGCCCCTTCGCGGTTGAGATAGTTGAAACGCCACTGCGTATCCAGCGTGTAGAAGCCCTCGGTGATGCTCTCCAGCGTGATGCCCAGGCGTGTGGCCAGCCGCTGGGCGTCTTCTTCCGTCTGCTGCGTAGCGTGCAGCGCCTGGCTGTGCTGCGCGTCCAGTTGCGCTGCGGCCAGGCCTGCCAGGGTTTCGAGATCCTCTTCCTGCTCGGCGCTGAGGCTTCGCGCTACCTTGTCCATCACCGCCAGCGCACCCAGCAGGGTGCCGTCTTCCCGCGTCAGCGGCAGGCCCCGGTAAAACAGGATGTCGGGCGCGGCGCGCGCCGGCAGCTGCGGCAGGCGGGGCGGTGTTTCCAGCGTGGCCTCACACAAGGCGACCAGTCCTTCACGCTCCTGCGGCGCGAAGCCGCTGCCCGCACTGAACACCGCCTCGCCGCCCTTCAGCGCCACCACAAGCGCGATCGGTGCGCCGCAGGCGCGTGCGGCCAGCCGGGTGAGCCGGTCGGCGCCGGAATGCGGCAACACATGGAGTGCGGGCGCGGGATCAACAGTTGGAACAGAAACGGACACGGGCGGGCACCTGCTTTTCAAGACTGGCAATGAATGATGCTGACGCATGGCGGCGTTGGTTTTACGCAAGATTTGCAAGTGTTGGGCATAAAGCGTTGCAAAACGTTCCGTCACTTACCTGCGCTCGGTTTTGTCCTACGCTGTGGGCATGCCGCACCTCACGTCAGGTCACCGGATGACCCTTCATCCTGCAGCACCTCCCCGGCTTATCCCGTTTCCGGTTTTCCGTTCTGCATTGTTATTCCCAGGCAAAGATCCATGAACCCTCTTGAACTCGATCAGTTGCAGCAATGCCCCGACATTGCCACCTTGCAAACAGTCCTGAGAAATATGTGTACCCGATTCGGTTCGGTCACCCAGCTCAACATCGTGCCGGCCGCCCACGCCGGCAAGCACCAGGCCCTGTGTTTCCTGCGCATGGCTTCCGAAGAAGAAGAGCAAAAGCTGATGAGCGGGCTGGGCATAGGCCGCTTCGGCGGCGAGCTGGTGGTCGTGGTGGACCTGCTGACTGCCGAGCCGCCTCAGACAGAAAGTGCGTGGGGTTCTCTCGCCTGAGGGCGGCTCTTACTTCGCCGCTGTAACTTCGGCTGAGGGATGCCTGAGCAGCAAGCGGTCCAGCGCGTTCAGCACGTCAAACGACTCGGCGAAGTCGGCAAACAGCACGGTGTTATCAGGCGCGGCGGCCTTGCCCTGCCAGGCCGTGCGGAACTGGTCGAAGATCTCGCCAAAAGTTTTTTTGCCGTCAATCAAGGCCAGGATCTTTGCGCCGTATTTGCCGGGGTTGACCATCACCGAGACGCCCGAATGCTGGTGCCTGAGCATGAAGGGCTGGCCCTTGTTGCTGCCAAACACCTGTGCCGCCATCTCGCCCGTCAGGGGCTCGTGGTAGAAAAAAGGCACGTATGCCGCATCGCCGTAAGGCGCTGTGCAGCCGGCGTTGCGGGTGACATACAGCGAATGCGTGATGATGCTGCCCGACATCAATTCCGCCATCTCGTATTGCTTTCTGGTCGGCAGCTTGCGCAGTGATGCGGTCATATCCGGCGGCTTGGCGCCCAGCACCATGTGGGGCAGGTAGGGCGAACGGCCACGCTGCACGTCGGTAAACGCCAGGTGCATGCCATGCCCGCCCTTTGCGCCGCCGGCTTCGCCGCCCAGCCAGTCGAACAGTTCACCCACGCTGTAGGAGCGGTCTTGCGAATGCAGCAGCAAGTCGTAAATGCCGGCGTCCCCCGCTTTGTGGTCGTGGTGCAGGTCTTCGCTGCGCTTGAACCAGTTGGTGGCGGGCAGGCTGGCCAGCAGGTCGCGCGTGTTGGCGATCTTGCGTTGCGCATCTGCTTCATCGCCGTTGACCAGGCGCATGAGTTCCTGCATCTGGTACACGCCGGTGCGGCCCGAGGTGGCATACACCATGAGACCGATGGCGCCGTCCGCCTTGAGCACGCTCAGCAGCGCCTTGAACCCCAGATCGGGGTCGGCCAGGTGGTGCAGCACGCCGCTGCAGTTGATGTAGTCAAATTTGCCGAGCTGCGCCGCCAGCGCAGGCAGGTTAAGCAGCGAGTCGTGCACCCACTGGATGTTGGTCAGCCCGCGGATCTGCGCACGCTCTTTGGCCAGCGCAATGCTGGCTTCGCTCATGTCCAGGTGCACCACCTGCGCATCGGTATGCCGCAACTGCTCCGCCAGGAAAATCGTCGCATCCCCCGTACCGCCACCCGCCACCAGCGCCTTGAAGCCATTCTGGAAAGACTGCCTGCCGGCAAAGCAGTAGTGATTGATCATCGGCAGGTCTTCCAGCCATGTCAGCACCAGCCGCTTGCGGTCATCCTCTGGGTTGCACGGCGGATAAGGCAGCGCCTCGTACTGGTTTCGAACCTCGGGCAGGTAGTTGTCGGGCATGGGATTTTCCGGAAAACAAATGGCGAAATACGTATTGTCTCCGGTCGAAGAGCCACGGCTCTAGCGAATTGCTTCCAAATCAGGGGCAGCGCGGAACCGGCTTTGCCGGGCCGCAGGCTGCCGCCCCCTGCAAGGGGGGATCCGGCTACACGAAGTGAGCCGAGAAGGGGGTGTGCATAGTTTTTGCAGTCCTACCGGACAGGTAGGAACTGCAAAAAAGTCCCGCCCAACAAGTTCTGCACATAGGTAATGACCGCGCGCCGGTACTTCTCCGTCAGCACCGAGGACAGCAGATCCAGCCGCCCGATGATCTTGCCGAACTCGCGCTCAAAACTCAGGTTGCGTTCGCGCTCGGTGATCTCGTCGGCCAGCAGCAGGGGCTGGCCGGCGGCATTGCGTCGATTCGACAGCATCCACACCGCGATTTCAATATTGCGCGCGGCGTTGTAGATGTACTGCGCATCCAGGCTGTCAGTCAGGTAGTACGTGGTTTTTCCGCCATGGGCGGTGACCACCATGTCGGCGCTGGCGTAAATAAAAGCCGCCACGCGGTCGCCTTTGAAGTCCGGGCCCAGCGCCAGCGACAGCGCGGCAATGTCGCGTTTGCCCTGCAATTCGGGCCAGGGCGTGCGGGTGTCTACCGCCACACGCAACTGGGCCAGCGCCGCGTCGCGGCTGATGGTGCTGGTTTTGCGCCACTCGGCGGGGTTGCGCCGGTAGAGCTTGTCAGCCAGGCGCAGCAGGCTCTCGATGTTGTCGCGCATGCCCAGCGTGGCCATGCGGTTCACGTCAGATTGGGCGACCTCGCCGGAGGCCATGGGCGCGGCCTGCGCTTCCCCCTTGTGCGTGGGCGCGGGGCTGGCGCACCCTGCCAGCGTGGCCAGGGCGACTAACAGACCAAGAAAGGAAAGAAGGGGGAAAGGAGAAGAGCACGGCAAAACAGGCAAAGCGAGGGGAAAGGCCGGTACCGTGCTCAAAGACATGGCGCATTCTCTGCGCCGCCGCCTTGGCGTGCAAGCATGGCTTTCCCTGTCCGCGGGCCACAACCTCAGGAAGGCGCGTGGTTCTGCACCAGGCCGCGCGACTGCAGCACCCGGTGGTCAATCTTGATGCAGTGGTCTTGCACCACCAGCAAGCCGGCCTCTTCCGCCTTGGCCGCCGCCTGCGCGTGGGCGATGCCCAATTGCATCCACACGGCCTTGGCGCCGATGGCGATGGCTTCGTCCACCACGGGGGGAATGTCCTCGCTGTTGCGAAAGCAGTTCACCAGGTCGATTTTTTCGTGCTTTGCCGCTTCCGCCAGGGTGGAATAGGCTTTTTCGCCCAGCACCTCGGCGGCGTTCGGGTTGACCGGAATGATGCGGTAGCCGTTGGCCTGCATGTAGCGGGCGACGTCAAAACTGGCACGGTGCGGTTTGGGCGACAGGCCCACCACCGCGATGGTGCGGCAGTGGTTCAGGATGTGCGGCATGCGTTCCGATGGGGGGATAGCGTTCATAAGGTGCGTCCTTCCTTGTTGTTTGTCAGGCCATGTGCCGGGCGGGATTGCGCAGCATTACAGCTTGGCCAGCTCGGCCCTTACGTCGTCAACCGACAAAATTTCCGACAGCACCACCGGCGCGCTACCGGGTTTGTAAATCACATACACCGGCACGCCGCTGCGGCCCAGTTGCGACAGCGCGGCCGTCACCGCCGGGTCGCGCCGCGTCCAGTCGGCGCGCAACAGCGCCACGTTTTTTGCCTTGATGTCGGCCAGCACCGAGGCGTTGGCCAAGGTGGTTTTTTTGTTGTACTGGCAGGTCACGCACCAGGCGGCGGTGAAGTCCACAAACACACTTTGCCCTTGCGCGGCGAGCTGGTCAACCCGCCCCGGCGCCCACGACTGCCAGCCGCCCGCAATGGCGTCTGCTGCTGCGGTGGATGCCTCAGCCACGGGTTTGGTGATGTTTGGGCCTATAGCCCAGATACCCATTGCGCACAGTGCTATCGAAAAGGTAGCAAGCAGGGTGCGCGCCGTGCCGCGCAAAGTCAATGCCCAGATGGCCAGCGCCATCAGCACCAGCAGGGCCAGCAAGGCGCCTGCGCCGTCGATGCCGCTTTGCTGGCCCAGCACCCAGACCAGCCAGGCGACGGTGGCGAACATCGGGAAAGCCATCAGCTGTTTGAACGTCACCATCCAGGGGCCGGGGCGCGGCAGCGCGCGCGCCACGGCCGGTATGACGCTGGCCGCCAGGTAAGGCAAGGCCATGCCGACGCCGATGGCCGCAAAAATCGCCAGCGCTTCAAGCGCCGGCAGGCTGATGGCATACCCCAGCGACGCGCCCATGAAAGGCGCGGTGCAGGGCGAGGCGATGGCCGTGGCCAGCACACCCGACAAAAACGCATTGACGGTGGGGTTCTTCGCCTGCCAGCCGGCCATGCGGCCCGGCAGGAAATTGCCGAACTCGAACAGGCCGGCCAGATTCAGGCCCAGCAAGGTGAACAGCGCCGCCAGCACCGCCACCACCGCCGGGCTTTGCAGGTGAAAGCCCCAGCCCAGTTGCTGCCCGGCCACGCGCAGGCCCAGCAGCAGGGCGCCCAGCGCCAGGAAAGACAGCACCACGCCCAGCGTGTAGGCAATGCCCGTGGTCACGCGGGTGGCCTGGTCCTTCACATGGACAAAGCCCACCACCTTGATGGCCAGGACCGGGAACACGCAGGGCATGAGGTTGAGGATCAGGCCGCCCAGCAGCGCGCCCAGCAAAGCTGCGAGCAAGCCCAGTGGAGGCGCGCTGGACGCTACAGGCGCCGCGCCGGCCGATGCATTGGCGCGCAGCGCCGCCTCCAGCGCGGGCGGCACCACCGCAGCGGCGGCCACGGCCGGCCAGGGGCCCTTCACCGGCGCGTCGATGCGGTAGGCCGTGTCGCCCAGCGCCACCACCAACGGCATGCTGGCCGGGCTTTCGGTGCGCTGGCCTGACAAAGGCACATTGGCCGTCCACACCGCGCCCTTCCAGGCCTGTTGCCAGGGTGCGGCGGGCTCGATCACGCTGCCGGTTTCGGGGTAGAACTCCAGCGTTTTGCCCTGCAGCGCGGCGGGCAGGCCGGCTAGCGAAACCTGGATCGCCTTGTCCGCCACGCTCACCTGGCTGGCCCCGGCGGGGATGGATTTGGGGCTTGCCTTGAATGCCGCCTGAAAGTCCTCGCCGCTGGCTGCGGTGGAGCTTTTTACTGGAATGTTCAGCGCGAAGTCGCCCTCTTGAGGAATGCATTCTTTGCGGCACACCAGCCAGGCCGCCTTGAGCCTGACCTGCAGCTGGGTGCCCGCAAAGCCGGGCGCCACCGTGAGCGGCACCGGCAGCAGCACGGTTTTTTCATAGCCGTAGTTGGCGAGCGTGCCGACGGGGATCTTTTTCGGCGTCGGCCAGGCGATATTGCCCGCGGTGATGCCGGCGGGCAACTGCCAGATGAGTTCTGTGGGCAGGCCCGAGTCGCCTGAGTTCTTCCAGTAGGTATGCCACTCGGGTTGGTGCGTGAGTTTGAGGCCCACCCAGACCGGCTGGCCGGGTTCGACGCCCTGCGGCGCCCAGGCCAGCAGCTCGGCGCGCACCTGCTCGGTCGTGACCACCGCCGCAGCCGCGCCACCGGCTTTGCCCGGCAGGTTCAATGCATTGTTTTGGGCATTGGCCCAGGTAGATAAAGCGCCTGTAGCTATCAAAAATGTAGCAATTGCTGTGCTGAACAGGGGGCGCTTGAAGTGCATGGTGGAGGTGTGAGCAGGCGTAAGGGGCATTAGTTCCTGGGGGCGCATGGCTATGGGTCGGCCCAGCGAGGCTCTTATTACAGCTGTTTAAGGGCCCAACTCGGATAATAGGGGCATGCCCCGCATTGTCCTTGCCACCCTCAACGCCAAATACATCCACGCCTCGCTGGGTTTGCGTTACCTGCTGGCCAATATGGACAGGCATGGCGGCCCGGGCCTGCGGGCGCAAACGCAACTGCGCGAATTCGTGATCCAGCAGCGGCCCGCGCAGATCGTGGAAGAGCTGCTGGCGCTGGAGCCTGAGGTGATCGGACTGGGCATCTATATATGGAACGTGGTCGAGACCACCCAGGTGGTGCGCCTGCTCAAGACCCTGAAGCCCGGCATCAAGGTCGTGCTGGGCGGGCCCGAAGTCAGCTTTGAAACCGGCGAGCAGGAAATCTGCCGGCTGGCTGACCACGTGGTCACCGGCTGGGGCGATGTGAGCTTTCCTAAACTGTGCCGCGCCTTGCTTGACGGCCCTCAGCCGTTGATGAAAGTCATCGCCGGCGAGCAACCCCCGCTGGAGGCGCTGGCGCTGCCCTATGCCGACTACACAGACGAAGACCTGGCCAAACGCCTGTTGTATGTAGAGGCCTCGCGCGGCTGCCCCTTCAAGTGCGAGTTTTGCCTCAGCTCTCTCGATAAAACCGCCTGGGCCTTCGAGCTGGACGTTTTCATGGCTGAGATGGAAACGCTCTACAGCCGCGGCGCGCGCAACTTCAAGTTTGTCGACCGCACCTTCAACCTCAAGGTCGAGAACTCGGTGCGCATCCTGCAGTTCTTCCTGGACCGGATGGCGCCTGACCTGTTTGTGCATTTCGAGGTGGTGCCCGACAGCCTGCCGGACCGGCTCAAAGCGCTGATCGCGCAGTTTCCGCCCGGCTCGCTGCAGTTTGAAGTCGGCATCCAGAGCTTTAACCCCGAGGTGCAGCAGCGCATCTCGCGCAAGCAAGACAACGATAAAACCGCCGACAACCTGCGCTGGCTGGTCAATGAAAGCCAGGCCCATGTGCACGCCGACCTGATCTTCGGCCTGCCCGGCGAAACCCTGGACAGCTTTGCCGCGGGCTTTGACCGCCTGTATGAACTGGCGCCGCATGAGATTCAGTTCGGCATCCTGAAGCGGCTGCGCGGCACGCCCATCACGCGGCACACCGACGGGTTCGCCATGGCCTACGACCCGCAGACGCCGTACACGATTTTGCAAAACTCCACGATTGACTTCCCCACCATGCAGCGCATCAACCGCTTTGCGCGCTATTGGGAGATGGTGGCCAACTCGGGGCGCTTTGCGCAGGGGCTCAAGCTGCTGCTGGAACCCGGTTCAGCGTTTGGCCATTTCCTCGGCTTCAGCGACTGGCTATGGCAGACCACCGGCAAGACGCATGAATTCGCGTTGGAAAAACTGGTCGATCTGCTGTGCGCGCACCTGATTGAAGTACGGGGCCTGGCCGGCGGCGAAGTTCGCAACGCCTTGCTGGCCGATTACCTGGCCAGCGGCGCCCGGGGCCGGCCGCAGACCCTGGCGGAGTTGCTGGGTGGCGCACGGGCAGCCGCGGCGCAGCCTCATGGCAGCCGCCAGGGCGCCGCGCGGCAAGGCCGGCACGTGGGCCAGCAGGCAGCGCATCGAGACGAGATCCAGAAGGCTGCCGCGGCCGCTTGATAAGGCTTTCGGCTTACCGGCTAATCGCGACGGGCGCTGGTAGCTCCTGAATTAATAGCAAATACCGGCCGCCCTTTTGCGCCGGATGCCTGCCCGGGCCCGGGCCGCCCCAAACTCGCAGGTCCCGGATGCTATAGATTCAGGAGCGGCTCGCCCGCAAATCCATTGGGCTGGAGGCTCAAAAGACCACTAAACCAGTCGCCTTCGCCGCCATCCGCCGCACCGTCAAGGATTTCAGCTATCCTTAGCCCCTTTACAACTACCGACCGCCATCACGTGTCCGACGTTCCCCCCAGTCGGTCTTCCAGGCCGGAAGACAAACGCGGCTTTTTGCAAAAGCTCGCAGAAATGCTCCACCCCGGTCCCGACTCGAAAGACGAGTTGATCGAAACCCTGGTGGAAGCCCAGGACAATGACGTTATTGGCGCCCAGAGCCGCGAGATGCTCGAGGGCGTGATCCGCATGGCCGACATGACGGCCGGCGACGTCATGGTGGCGGCCCCGCGCATGGACGTCATCAACATCGACGCGCCTTTCGATGAGTTGCTGCACCTGGTGATCGACACCGCCCACTCGCGCTTTCCTGTCTACGAAGGCGAAAAGGAAAACATCCTCGGCATCCTGATGGCCAAGGATCTGCTCAAGCTGCAGCGTGCGCCCGAACTCAATATCAAGGCCTTGTTGCGCCCCGCCGTGTTTGTGCCTGAAAGCAAGGGGCTCAACGACCTGCTGCGCGAATTCCGCGGCAACCGCAACCACCTGGCCATCGTGATCGACGAGTTCGGCCGCGTCGCCGGCCTCATCACCATTGAAGACGTGCTCGAGCAGATCGTCGGCGAGATCGAAGACGAATTCGACATCGCCGAGGACGAAGGCGACATCTTCGGCCTGACCGACCACACCTACCGCGTCAGCGGCGACACCTCGATTGAGCGGGTGAACGAAGCTTTCGGCGTGACACTGCCCGAAACCGACTTCGACACCATAGGCGGGCTGGTCGCGCATGAGATGGGCCATGTGCCCAAGCGCGGCGAGCACTACGCGCTGGCCGGCCTGCAATTCACGGTGCTGCACACCAAGGGTGGTGCGGTGCGCTGGTTCAAGGTATCGCCGGTTTCCGCCGGCGTCTGACGATACATAACAAAGAGGGCGACTATGGCACGGGACTCCATTCACAGCATGATGTCCCATCTGCCGACCTTGCCCGCGCTGCTGGAGCACGCGCGCAACCCGCCACCGCGCAAGGGCATCTCGATCTTCCAGCTGCTGATCGTCCTGATCGCCGGCTGCGCCCATGCCGCCAGCATCGCATGGCCGTTTGACTTCGGCTTTGCGCAAGGCCTGCCGGTGTGGTGGCTGCAACTGCTGGCGATTTTCCTGTTTGTCGCGCAAATCGACAGTTTTCGCTCCTGGAAACGTGCGGCCTGGCTGGGCGGCCTCTTTGCCACGGCGATGCTGTGCAGCACCTTCTGGTGGCTCTTTATCTCCCTGCACTATTACGGCGGCCTGGCCGCACCGCTGACGGTGCTGGCCGTGCTGTTGCTGGCGGCTTTCCTGGCGCTGTACTACGCCGCGGCGTCGGCAGCTTTTGTGTTCGTGGCGCCTTACGCCAAGTTTCCGCGCGCGGTGGTGTTTGCGTCTGTGTGGCTGCTGGCCGAGCTGGGCCGTGTCGAGTTTTTCACCGGCTTTCCCTGGGGCGAGGGCGGTTATGCCCATGTGGACGGCTGGGCCAGGCCGCTGGCCGCCTGGGTGGGTGTGCACGGCCTGACTTTCCTCGCGGCGCTGGCCGCGGCGTGGCTGGCGATGGCCTTGCGGGCCTCACGCATGCAGTGGGTGACGGCGCTGGCGATTGTGCTTGCCAGCGTGGCGGCGGCTTACCTGCCCGTGAAGGCCGGCTGGCCCGCCGAAGGGGCCTCTGCACCGGCCGAGGCGCTGCAGGTCACGCTGCTGCAAGGCAATATTCCGCAGAGCGAAAAATTCCAGGCCGGCACCGGTGTGGCCACCGCCTTGCGCTGGTATGGCGAGCAACTGCGCGATGCCAAAACGCCGCTGGTGGTGGCGCCGGAAACCGCCATCCCCATGCTGCCGCAGCAACTGCCCCCAGGTTACTGGCAGGCACTGCAGTCGCGCTTTGCCACCGGGCAGCAGGCCGCGCTGGTTGGTGTACCGGTGGGCGATTCGCAAACCGGTTATGCCAATTCGGTGCTGGGTTTCAAGCCCGCGCTGGCCGGGCAGCCGGCGCAGAAAGAGCCTTACCGCTTTGACAAGCACCACCTGGTGCCCTTCGGCGAGTTCGTGCCGCCCGGCTTTCGCTGGTTTATCAACATGATGAATATTCCGCTGGGCGACTTCAACCGCGGCGCGGTCGGCCAGGCGTCGTTTGAGTGGAAAGGCCAGCGGCTGGCGCCCAACATCTGCTACGAAGATCTGTTTGGTGAAGAGTTGGGCGCGCGCTTCATCAACCCCGCGCTGGCACCTACGATTTTTGTGAACGTCAGCAACATCGCCTGGTTCGGCAACACGGTGGCCATCGATCAGCATTTGCAAATCTCGCGCATGCGCGCGCTGGAATTCAGCCGCCCCATGATCCGCGCCACCAACACCGGCGCGACGGTCATCATTGACCACCTCGGCAAGGTCACGCATTCGCTGGAGCGCCACACACGCGGCGCGCTGGTCGGCGAGGTTGAGGGCCGTGTGGGCATCACGCCTTACGCCTGGTGGGTGTCTCGGTATGGCCTGTGGCCGCTGTGGGCGCTGGGGCTGGGCGTTGCGGTTCTAGCGCTGGCCTTTCGCCGCCGCCGCTAAAACATCAGTCTTTTAGGCCTGTAGCCCAGGCAGCACCTTGGCTGGTAGCTATTAATTCAATAGCGGAAATTGGCTCGACCCCGTCGGATGCTCACTGCGTGTAGCGCCTTCCCCCTTCCAGGGGCGGCGCCTGCGGCCTGGCAAGCCAGTTCCGCGGCCCCCGCTTGCTCGGAGCGTGGTGCGCGCTCAGCGAGTGGCCGCCATTACGCTGTTTAAAAGCTCCGGCAGCATCGCAATCATCCGCAGTGCATCCTGCCCCGGCGGGGTGCTGGTCGCAAAGTACATCTGCAGTGGCGCATGGGCAAACTCATGCAGGGGCACGGCGGTCAGCATTGCCGCGTCGAGGTTGCTGGCGGTGAGAAAGTCCACCACCGTCCAGCCCATGCCACGTTTGACGAGTTCCAGCGCCAGCCGCGAGGTCTGCACCTGCAGCACTGCCGGGGCGCTCAGGCCCAGGTGGCGGGCCAGCTCGTCGATGGACTGGCACATCGGGTCTTCGCCCACCAGCCGTATCAGTGGCATGCTGGATAAAAACGACATCGGGTTCTGCCGCCGCGCCCGCACCGCGCGCTGCCAGATGTCGCGCGTGACAGCCAGGTAAAGCGGCCCGCTCACCAGCGTCGTGCTGGTCAGCAGCGGGTTCGGGTGCTCGTAAAAGCCCAGTGCGAAATCCACGCTGCGGGTGAGCAGCGCCTGCACCATCTGGTCCTGGTGCAGGGTGCGCACTTCAACCCGCACGCGCGGGTGGCGTGCCAGGTGTTTTTCGAGCACCAGGGGTAAAAATTCGTGGCTGATGGACGGAATGGCCGCCAGGCGTACCTGGCCGTCCGCCGCCTGCCGCAGATTGACGGCGATGCGCTTGAGCCCTTCCAGCTTCTGGTGGATCAGCGCGGACTCTTCAAACAGCACACGCGCCTCCGGCGTGGGCGCCAGCGTGCCTTTGCCGCGGGTGAACAGCTTGTAGCCCAGCTGCAGCTCGGTGTGCGAGATGGTTTTGCTGACGGCCGAGGGCGTGATGCAGATCAGCCGCGCGGCGGCGCTCATGTTGCCGGTCTGCATGACGGCCTGGAAGACTTCGAGTTGCCTGAGGTTCATGTCGCTGCCGGATTGTGAGCTGGGGTGTGAGTTTTATTCATACCCCTCGTTACATTATGCATCGCCAGGCGCGGGCGGCATGGCTACGATGGGCCACCTTGCGCCACTGGCCGAGGGAAATCACGCCACAGGCAGCCGTCAACGCGATATTCCGTTAACTTCCTGTGCGTTCCAAACTGACTCGATTCCATTTCCTCATACCCTGGGAGACAACGCATGAAAATTACATCCACCCTCTTGAAGCTGGGCGCCGGCCTTGGCTTCGTCGCGCTGACCACGCTGGGCGCACCCGCGCTGGCGCAGACCGCCAAACCCAATGTCGTGATCCTGGCCACCGGCGGCACCATCGCCGGCGCCGGCGCTTCGGCCCTGAACAGCGCGACTTACGCCGCCGCCAAGGTGCCGGTCGACAAGCTGCTGGCCGGCCTGCCCGAGCTGGCCAATGTGGCCACCGTGAGGGGCGAGCAGGTCTCACAGATCGCTTCCGAGAGCTTTACCAACGACAACCTGATGAAGCTGGGCAAGCGCATCTCGGCGCTGGTCAAGCAGTCCGACGTGGACGGCATTGTGGTCACCCACGGCACCGACACGCTGGAAGAAACTGCTTACTTCCTGAACCTCGTGATCCGCACCAGCAAACCCATCGTGGTGGTCGGCTCCATGCGCCCGGGCACCGCGCTGTCGGCCGACGGCGCACTGAACCTCTTTAACGCCGTGAGCGTGGCCGCCAGCAAGGATGCGGCAGGCAAGGGCGTGCTGGTGACGATGAATGACGAACTGCAGAGCGGCCGCGACGTCGCCAAGATCATCAACATCAAGACCGAAGCCTTCAAGAGCCAATGGGGACCCCTCGGCATGGTCGTGGAAGGCCAGAATTACTGGTTCCGCGCACCGGTCAAGCGCCACACCGCGCAGTCCGAGTTCAACATTGACGACTTCGAAGCACTCGCGCCGGTCGACATCGTCTATAGCTACGGCAATGTGCCGCGCGCGATGGTCGATGCCGCAGGCAAGAGCGGCATCAAGGCCCTGATCCACGCCGGCACCGGCAATGGCTCCGTGGCCGACCGCGTGGTGCCTGCCCTGCAGGAAGTCCGCGCCAAAGGCATCCAGGTCGTGCGCTCTTCACGCGTGCCGGCCGGCTTTGTGCTGCGCAATGCCGAGCAACCCGACGACAAGTACGACTGGGTGGTCGCGCATGACCTGAACCCGCAAAAAGCCCGTATCCTGGCCGCTGTGGCGCTGACGAAGAATCTGGACAGCAAGGAACTGCAGCGCGTGTTCTGGCAGTACTGAGCACCCCAAGGCTGATACAAAAAAGGGCGATGCCGGCAATGGCATCGCCCTTTTTCTTTGGCGCGGCAGGGCTGTGTGATTTACAGCTGGCTCATGCCGCCGTCGACGATGAGCTCGGTGCCCAGGATGAAGGCTGCATCGGGCGACGACAGGTACACCACGGCGCTGGCCACTTCGTCAGGCGTGCCGAACCGTTTGAGCGGTACTTGCGCCTGGATGCCGGCGGCCATTGCATCCAGCTGGTCGGCGGGCACGCCCAGCTTGCCGTACAGCGGTGTCGTCACCGGGCCGGGGCTCACCACATTGACGCGGATGCCGCGTGCGACCAGCTCCGACGACAGTGTCTTGGCCAGCGAAATCAGCGCGGCCTTGCTGGCGGCATAGACGCTGGAGTTGGGCATGCCGATGTGGGCGTTGATGGAGCCGTTCAGGATGATGGCGGCGCCCGTGTTCAGCAGCGGCGACAGAGCCTGGATGGCAAAGAAGGCGCCCTTCACATTGACGTTGAAGGTGTCGTCCCAGAGGGCTTCGTCCACGCCTTCCAGCGGGGCGAATTTGGCCAGGCCGGCATTGATAAAGACGGCATCCAGCGTGATGCCTTCAGCGGTCAGCGCCGCGGCCAGCGCCTTGGCTGAGCCGGTAGCGCCGGCGTCGTTGCGCAGCGCGATGGCGCCTTGGCCCAGTTGGGCTTTGGCTTTGTCCAGCGATGCCTGGTCGCGCCCGGTGATCACAACGCGGGCGCCTTGCGCTGCGAATTGCAGCGCGGTGGCCAGGCCGATGCCGCTGTTGCCGCCGGTGACGAGCACCGTCTTGTTGGCAAAACGGGGTGCGGAAGAAGAGGTTTGGGTTTGCGTGCTCATGTTGATGTCCTTTTGTCGTTTGTTGAAGTGTTTCCTGGTCGGTGGCCCTTCTTGCCTGCCGATGAGTCCAATGTACGATTCATCTTCTATTGGTAAAAGACCTTAAAAGTGATTTAATCATTCATCTTTTATGAACAATGGGGCCGAAATGGACCGTTTGCGCGCGTTTGAAGTGTTCGCCACCGTCGTCGGCCGCGGCAGTTTCACGCGTGCGGCCGATGCGCTGGACACCTCGCCGGCCAACGTCACCCGTTATATCAACGAGCTGGAAGCCCACCTCGGCACGCGCCTGCTTAACCGCAGTTCGCGCAAGCTCTCGCTCACCGAAAGCGGTGAGGCCCTGTACGAGCGCAGCAAATCCATTCTTGAAGAAGTGGCCGATGCCGAAGCGCTGGCTTCGTCGGCCACCCTGCAGCCGCGTGGCCGCCTGCGCATCAACGCGCCCGTGAGCTTCGGCATACGCCAGCTGGCACCGCTGTGGCCGCGCTTCATGCAAAGTTATCCCGACGTCGAGCTCGACATCGCCCTCAGCGACCGGGTGGTCGACATCGTCGAAGAGGGTTATGACATGGCCATCCGTATCTCACGCGCAGGTCCGGCCACCCACGCGGCGCGCAAGCTGGCCACCTCCCGCAACATCGTCTGCGCGGCGCCTGCCTATCTCAAGAGTCACGGCACCCCGCAGGTGCCCGCCGACCTGGCAGCGCACCGCTGCCTGGGTTACACCTACGCGGCCACCGCCAACGAGTGGCATTTTGTGGACCAAGAGGCGCGGGAGCACGTGGTCAGGGTCAACTACGTCATGCTTGCCAACAACGGCGACACGGCGCGTGAAGCGGCCCTGGCCGGGCAGGGTGTGATCTGGCAGCCAGCCTTTCTGGTGGGCGAGGACTTGCGTGCGGGGCACCTGGTGCCGCTGCTGCCGGGTTACCGCCTGCCCGACACCGACGTGCTGGCGGTCTACCCCAGCCGCCGGCACCTTAGCGCCAAGGTGCGCGTGATGGTGGATTTCCTCGTCGAGGCCTTCAGGACCGCACCAGCCTGGTACGTGCCGCCCGACGTGGCGCCGGCCACCGCCGCCCCGGCGCCCGCGCGCCGCCGCCGCGTAAAATGAACGGTTTCGCACCGCTGTCCGGTGCGGCCTTGCCCTCCCGGCGCCGCCTCAGGCGCCGCGCTTTTGTCCTGAACCCATTCCTATGCTCACTTTCCAGCAAATCATCTTGAAGCTGCAGTCCTACTGGGCTGACCAGGGCTGCGCGCTGCTGCAACCCTATGACATGGAAGTCGGCGCCGGCACCTCGCACACCGCCACCTTTCTGCGCGCGCTCGGCCCCGAGCCCTGGAAAGCTGCCTATGTGCAGCCCAGCCGCCGCCCCAAAGATGGCCGCTACGGCGAGAACCCCAATCGCCTGCAGCACTACTACCAGTACCAGGTGGTGCTCAAGCCCGCACCCGCCAACATCCTGGAGCTTTATCTCGGCTCGCTCGAGGCGCTGGGTTTTGACCTGAAGAAAAACGACATCCGCTTTGTCGAAGACGATTGGGAAAACCCGACGCTGGGCGCCTGGGGCCTGGGCTGGGAAGTCTGGCTCAATGGCATGGAAGTCACGCAGTTCACCTACTTCCAGCAGGTCGGCGGCATCGACTGCAAACCCGCCACCGGCGAAATCACCTACGGCCTGGAGCGCCTGGCCATGTATTTGCAAGGCGTGGACAACGTCTACAACCTGACCTGGACGGAAGGGCCCGACGGCTCCAAGCTGAGCTACGGCGACGTTTATAAGCAGAACGAGGTCGAGCAGTCCACCTACAACTTCGAGCACAGCGATGCCGACTTTTTGTTCACCGCCTTCACCGCGCATGAGAAGCAGGCCAAGCATTTGATCGACGTGCAACTGGCCCTGCCCGCTTACGAGCAAGTGCTCAAAGCCGCACACAGCTTTAACCTGCTGGACGCCCGCGGCGCCATCAGCGTGACCGAGCGCGCCGCCTACATTGGCCGCATCCGCAACCTCGCCCGCGCCGTGGCGCAAAGCTATTACGAAAGCCGTGAGCGCCTGGGCTTCCCGATGGCGCCGCGTGAATGGGTGGAACAAATGACTCCGATGACGAAGAAGGCTGCGTAAGAGCGATGACGATGACGACCCAAAACCTTCTCGTAGAACTGTTTGTCGAAGAGCTGCCGCCCAAGGCGCTTAAAAAGCTGGGCGATGCCTTTGCCGGTGTGCTGTTCGAGCAGCTCAAGGCACAAGGCCTGACGGCTGCCGACTCGGTACTCACCGCATTTGCCTCGCCACGCCGCCTGGCCGCGCATGTCACGGCTGTTGCCGGCGGCGCCGCCGACAAGGCCGTGTCTCAAAAACTCATGCCGGTGGCGGTGGGGCTGGATGCATCCGGCAACGCCACGCCCGCCTTGCTCAAAAAGCTGCAGGCGCTGGGCGCTGATGCGTCGGCAGTTGCCGGCCTGAAGCGCGCACCCGATGGCAAGGCGGAGGCATTGTTTTATGACAGCACCGTCAAGGGCGCCACGCTGGCTGAAGGCCTGCAAAAGGCCTTGCTCGAGTCCATCGCCAAATTGCCGATTCCCAAAGTCATGACCTACCAATTGGCCGATGGCTGGAGCGATGTGAAGTTTGTGCGCCCGGCCCACGGCCTGGTCGCGTTGCACGGCAGTGACGTGGTGGCCATTGAGGCGCTGGGCCTGAAGGCCGGCAACATCACGCACGGCCACCGCTTTGAGGCCGCTGTGGACCCGGTGGTACTGAAAGACGCCGACAGCTACGCCGCCACGCTGCAAAAAGACGGTGCGGTGATCGCCAGCTTTGCCGCGCGCAAGGCCGAAATCGTCAAACAACTGGCGGCGGCTGCGGCCAAGGTCGGCGGCGGCGTCAAGGCGATTGACGATGACGCATTGCTTGATGAAGTGACCGCACTGGTCGAGCGGCCCAATGTGCTGGTTTGCGAATTTGAAACCGAATTCCTCGGCGTGCCGCAGGAATGCCTCATCCTCACGATGAAGGCCAACCAGAAATACTTTCCGCTGCTCGACGCATTGGGCAAGCTCACCAACAAGTTCCTGGTCGTCAGCAACATCAGCCCCACCGACGCGAGCGCGGTGATCGGCGGCAACGAGCGCGTGGTGCGCCCGCGCCTGGCCGATGCGAAGTTCTTCTTTGACCAGGACCGCAAGAAGACCCTGGCTTCGCGCGTTGAAGGCCTGGGCAAGGTGGTGTATCACAACAAGCTGGGCACGCAGGGTGAGCGCACGCAACGCGTTCGCGCCATCGCAGAAGCTATCGCCAACCGCATCGACGTGGGACGGGTTGCCGATGTGCAGCGCGCCGCCGAGCTGGCCAAGACCGACCTGGTGACCGACATGGTGGGCGAGTTCCCTGAGCTGCAAGGCACCATGGGCCGCTACTACGCGCTCAACGACGGCCTCAGCGCCGACGTGGCCGACGCGATTGAAGACCACTACAAGCCGCGTTTTGCCGGCGACGAGCTGCCGCGCAACACCGTCGGCGTGATCGTGGCGCTGGCCGACAAGCTGGAAACGCTGGTCGGCATGTTCGGCATCGGCAACCTGCCCACTGGCGACAAGGACCCGTTTGCGCTGCGCCGCCATGCATTGGGCGTAATCCGCATGCTGGTCGAGAAAGACCTGCCTTTGGGCGTGCTGGAACTGGTGCAAGGCGCCCAGCCGGTGTTCGGCGACAAGATCCAGGACGCGTCGGTCGCGCTGGTCGATTTCATTTACGACCGCCTCGCCGGCTCCCTGCGCGAGCAGGGCTACAGCGCGCAGGAAGTCGACGCCGTGCTGGCGCTGAAACCCCAGCGCCTGGGCGATGTGGCCAAGCGCCTGGCGGCTGTTCGTGCCTTTGCCGCGTTGCCGGAAGCGCCTGCGCTGGCAGCGGCCAACAAGCGCGTTGGCAATATTCTGAAGAAGGCTGAAGGCACAGTCGAAGCCGCCGTCAAGCCTGAGTTGCTGCAGGAGGCGGCCGAGAAGTCGCTTGCTGAAGCCCTGAAGACTGCCGGCCCTAAAGCCGAAGCCGCTTTTGCATCCGGCGACTACGCGGCATCACTGCAAGCATTGGCTGCGCTCAAGGCGCCGGTCGATGCCTTCTTCGACGGCGTGATGGTCAACGCTGAAGACCCGGCACTCAAGGCCAACCGCCTCGGCCTGCTAGCAACGCTGCACGTCGCCATGAACAAGGTGGCTGACTTGTCGCGGCTGGCGGCATAAACTCACACATATGCCTTCGCAGCAGCAGATTGAAACCTTCACACTTGCCTTCCATAAGGTGGCTGTGGACAGGTTGCGCGAGCGGCCTGTGTTGAAGCAACATGCGCTGGAAGTCCTGAACCGTTGGGAGTCTCACGGCGTGTCGCCCGCCAGCCAGCCTTACCGTGACACCTGGCGGCGCCTGCTATCAGATGATATTGAGACGCTGACGCAGGCTGTTTGCACGGACACGGAGCAGGCGGCCACCCTGCGCGGCGTGTCTCCGCTGGGTTTTTTGCTGGCGGAGGATGAGCGGTTGCGCATACGGCGCGAGGCAATGGCCACATGAACAAAGGCCAACTGTTTCACTTGGGCGCCGACATTTTGGGTGAAAATTCTTTTGTCATTGTCGGCACCCAAGCCATCCTTCTCACTTCAATCATCGTTGCGCGGGCAGATCGTCCCTGGCGCGAAGTACAAGGCGTGCCCACACCATGAAACTCGTCATCCTCGACCGCGACGGCACCATCAACAGCGACAGCGACGAATTCGTCAAGACGCCGGACGAATGGCTGCCGCTGCCTGGTTCGCTCGAGGCGATTGCGCGGCTCAACCATGCGGGCTGGCACGTGGTGATCGCGTCGAATCAGTCGGGGCTGGGGCGCGGCCTGTTTGACGTGGCGTCGCTCAACGCCATGCATGCCAAGATGCACAAGATGCTCGCGGCCGTCGGCGGGCGGGTGGATGCGGTGTTTTACTGCCCGCACAGCCCCGAAGAAAGCTGCAACTGCCGCAAGCCTTTGCCTGGCCTGTTTGAACAGATCGGTGCGCGCTTTGGTGTGCCGCTCAAGGGCGTGCCCACGGCCGGCGATTCGCTGCGTGACCTGCAGGCGGGGGCGGCGGCCGGTTGCGAGCCGCACCTGGTGCTGACGGGCAAATCGGCCAACGGCCCCCCCGAAGGCCTGCCGGCGGGCACCACAGTGCACACCGACCTGACGGCTTTCGCTGATTTCATTTTGCAGCGCGCGGTACGGCCCCTGGCGGTGGCGATATAAAAATGATAGCGGGTTACCTATGCCACGCCTGGGCTGCAGCCTGAAACGCCCTGAAGCCGGCAAGCACAATACCTTCGCGCCCTTATTCCACTTTCCAGACAGCCGGGACATTTCCACATGCCTTTTATCCGCTCCGTCCTGCATCTTCTGTGGATGGCCATCACGGTGATCCCGTGGGCCATCTTCGTGATCATTGCGTCGATTTTTGTCAGCAGCACCACCATGTACTGGATGTGCGCGGGCTGGCTGCGCGTGGCGGTCAGCGGCGGCACGTTTCTTTTGGGCATCAAGAACCGCGTGACCGGCATGGAGAACCTGCCCACCGGAAAAACCAGCGCCGCGGTGCTGCTGCTCAAGCACCAGAGCACCTGGGAAACCTTTTGCATGCCCACGCTGATGCCGCACCCGCTGGCCTATGTCTTCAAAAAAGAGCTGCTCTACGTGCCGTTTTTCGGCTGGGCCATGGCGCGCATGGACATGATCCACATCGACCGCAGCCAGCGCTCGCAGGCTTTCAGCAAAGTGGTGGCGCAGGGCAAACGCCTGATGGCCGGGGGCACCTGGGTCATCATGTTCCCCGAAGGAACGCGCATTCCGCGCGGCCAGAAGGGCGTTTACAAATCCGGCGGCACACGCCTGGCGATTGAAACCGGCGCGCCTGTGATCCCGATTGCGGTGACCTCGGCCAAATGCTGGCCGCGCAAGGCTTTCATCAAAACGCCGGGCATTGTCGATATCTCCATCGGCAAGCCGATACCCAGCGCCGGCCGCCAGCCGGACGAACTCATGCGCGAGGTCGAAAACTGGATCGAGGCCGAAATGCGCCGCCTCGACCCCGAGGCCTATGCCGGCGAGACAGCCGCGGCGCCTGTTTCGCCTGCCGCACCCAATACCTGAGTGCGGTGGTGCAGACAGGCCTCGCACGCTAAACTGCCATGATGCAACGGCTTCTTCAGTTCACGCTCGACCTGTTTGATTCCGCGCCTGCGCCGGCCCCCAAGGCGGTCGGCGGCCAAAAACCTAAAAAACCCAAGCCAAAAAGGCCTGTAGCCCAGGCCCCGAATGCACAGCCTGCTATTGAAAAGATAGCAGAGGCTGAATTCGTCGGCCCCCAGCTTCCCGCCCAAACCCTGCAGCAGGCGATGGCGCCAGCCACTTTCCGCCATCCGCGTGCCACGCGCGAAACCGTGCTCGACGGCATCCTGGTGGCCTATGAATTTCGCCGCAGCAAACGCAAGACCATCGGTTTTTCCGCCGGCGCAGACGGCCTCTCGGTGAGCGCGCCCAAGTGGGTCCCGCTGTATGAGATCGACAAGGCCGTGCTGGAAAAAGCCGGCTGGATTCTGGCCAAGCTGCAGGAGACCCGCGCTCGCCATGAGCGCATGGAGTCCGCGCGCATCGACTGGAAAGACGGCACCACGCTGCCTTTTCTGGGCGACCAGGTGATTGTGGTGATCGATCCGCGGCATGCCTTCGGCGGTGTCGGCGCCGAGCTTAAAACCAGCGCGGCCACTGGCACCCTGCCCGGCGTGGCGCAGCACACGCTGCATGTGGGCCTGCCGCAAAACGCCTCTGCGGACCAAATCCGCGACGCGGTACAGGCCTGGCTGATGCGCCAGGCCAAACGCGTGTTCATCGAGCGACTGAACCATTTCGCGCCGCAACTCGGCGTGCAGTGGCACAAACTCAGCCTTTCCAGCGCCGGCACGCGCTGGGGCAGCGCCAGCGCCGACGGTTCCATCCGGCTGAACTGGCGGCTGATCCACTTCAGGCAGTCAGTGATCGACTATGTGGTGGTGCACGAGCTGAGCCATTTGCGCGTCATGGACCACAGCCCGCGCTTTTGGGACACCGTGCGTACCGTGGTGCCGGATTACGCCGAATTGCGCGGCCAGCTCAAGGATGAGGCCATTCCGCGCTGGTAACCGCGCAGGCAAACCTGCCGGTCCCGCAAAAAACTGCTCCGAGGCCCCAGGCTGACCTTGAAACCGGCGGGAAAAGTCAGGCATTGACCGTTGACTAACCGTTGACTAACCGTTGGTAGAAATCGGCGAGTCCAAAATGGTGCAACGTAGTGCAAACTGTAGGTTACTTGGTAATATGACAAAAACAACAAAATTATCAAAACCGCTAGGGAATTGATGCCGCACTCCAAAGAACAGCCATGAACGACAACAAGCTGATACTCATCGTTGAAGACAATCCCGACCACCTGGAGCTGACCGTATTGACGCTGGAAGAGCATGGCGTCACCGCCGAGATTGCCGTCGCGCGTGATGGCGTGGAGGCGCTCGAATACCTTTTCGGCCGTGGCGCCCATGCCAGCCGCGACACCCAGAGGCAGCCTTCTTTTGTGCTGCTCGACATGAAACTGCCCAAGCTGTCGGGGCTGGATGTGTTGCGCAGCGTGCGCAGCAATCCCCTGACGGCGCTGGTGCCGGTCGTCATGCTGACCTCTTCGAGCGAGCGCTCGGACATCGTGGCCTGCTACCAGAACGGCGCCAACGGCTTTGTCCGCAAGCCGGTGGATTTCGGCGACCTGACCGAAAAGCTCGACCGCCTGCAGGCGTACTGGCTGGGCGTCAACGAATCCATCGCGACTCCCTGATTCACGCCTGCGATGCCAGCGGGAGTTCCCCATCACCAGACGGCCGCTGAAAGCGTGATGCGATGAGGATTCCCATCACGCTGCGGACCCGTCTCGTCATGCTGGTGCTGGTGGCGACTGTTCCGCTGTTCGGCCTGTCCATCATCAAGGCTGTCTACAACGCCAACCAGGCCGTCGAGCGCGCCACCACCGACCTGGAATTCGCCGCTTCCCTGGCGGCATCCGGCCAGCAGCGCCTGGGCGAGACGGCGCGCCAGCTGCTCACCGCGATCATCCACGCGCCCGAGCTGCGAAAAGATGGGCGGGCCCGCTGCGATAACTACCTCGGCGAGCTGGTCCGGCAATTCCCGCTCTACGCCAACCTGGGCGTCATTAACGCCGAGGGCCAGTCCATCTGCAGCGGCGTGGGGGGCGCCCAGCTGGGCTACCTGGGCGACCGCACCTACTTCCGTGATGCCGTGGCGTACCGCACGATGGTCAGTGGTGAATACATCGTGGGCCGTGCGACGGGCAAGCCCTCCATCACCTTTGCGTTGCCGCTGCTGGACAGCGACGGGCGCGTCTCCATCGTGGCCTATGCGTCGGTCGACCTGGCCGAGATGGCGAAATCGGCGATTGAAATCCAGTTGCCGCCCGGTGCGGCGCTCGGCATCCATGACCGCCAGGGCGCGCTGCTGGCCGGCAAGCCCGACTTGCCAATCCGGATCGGCCAGAAAGCCGCCAGCCCTGTGCTGCGGGACGCCATCCGGTCAATGGGCAGGGGTACGCGTGACGGCCCGGACGCCACGGGCCAGCGCCGGCTGTGGGCCTTTATGCCCAGCAGCCCGGATTTGCGCCAGGCCTTTTTTGTGGCCGTCAGCCTGGACCACAACCTGGTGGTGGGCGGAACCCAGCGGCAGCTGGCGCTTGAGCTGGCTGTGCTGGCTATGCTGGCTTTCCTCGGGGGCTTGCTGGCCTGGCTGATAGGCGGGCGCGCCATTGTGGTTCCGACCCGGAACATCCTGGAGGCGACCAAGCAGATCCAGGACGGGCGGCTGGACGTGCGGATTCCGGCCGGGGAGCCTGACGACAACGGCGAATTTGCCCGGATATCCAACGGCTTTAACCGCATGGCCGAATCCCTGCAAAAACACCGCAGCGCCCTGGAGGGCGAACTCGCCAACAGCGAAGCCATCCAGCGCAAACTGCAGGACGCCCAGCGCCTGGGGCGCATCGGCTACTGGCAACTGGACCTGGACACCCACCACACCTGGTGGTCCGATGAAATCTACGATGTCCTGGGTGTGAAGCCGGGTGTTTTTGACCGCAGCCGCGAAGGGCTTGTGACCCTGATCCATCCTGCCGACCGCGAGGACTTCATCCTCCGGCGCGACGCTGCCGTGCAGGCCGGCGAGCCGCTGGACACTGAATTTCGCGTCGTCACCGCTGCCGGCGAGATACGCTGGATTCACATGTATGGCCGGGCAATGGAAAACCAGGAAGGCAGCGATGGCCAGGCGCGCCGCCGCCGCTCCGGTGTGCTCCAGGAGATCACGCATCGCAAGCTGGCCGAGCAGGCGCTGATGCAAAGCGAGCAGCGTTATGCGGCCCTGTTTGAAATGGCGCCGGTGCCCATGTGGGTCTTTGATCCCGCCACCACCCGCTTCCTCAATGTCAACCAGGCGACTGTCGAAAGCTATGGGTACTCGGCCGCCGAATTTCTTTCGATGACGCTGTTCGACATTCGCCCGGAGGCTGAACACTCGCGCCTGACCCGCCAGCTGGAGGACGATGCGGTCGAGAGAAGAGGGCAGTGGCAGTACAAAAGGAAGGACGGCTCGCTTTTCTTTGCCAGCGTGATGTCGCGGCCCATCCTGTACAGCGGCAAGCCCGCACGTTTTGTGGTGGCGCTGGACATCACGGCGCAGCTCAAGGCTGAACACGATGTGCAGGAGCATCTCTTTACCCTGCAGCGCGCGGCCGACGCGGCCCAGGCGATCACCTGGCACCAGACGCTGGAAGGCACCATGCACGAAGTGGCCGAGCAGGCCAGGGGCGTGGTCGGCGCACACCAGGCGATCGTCAGCCTCACGGTGAGCGCCGACTGGGCGCAGGCCATCAATGCGCTGTCGCTGTCCGAAAAATACGCCAAATACCGCGACCTGATAGAGCCGCCCGACGGCACCGGCATTTACGCGCTGGTCTGCCAGACCAACCGCTCCATGCGCATGACGCAGGCCGAGCTGGAAGCCCACCCGCGCTGGCGCGGCTTTGGCAGCTATGCCGACAAGCACCCGGCGATGCGGGGCTGGCTGGCCGTGCCGCTGACCGGGCGCGACGGCAAAAACATCGGGGTGATGCAGCTGTCCGACAAATACGAAGGCGAATTCACACAGCAAGACGAGTATGTCGCGCTCGAGCTGGCCCAGCTCGCGTCCATTGCCATCGAAAACGCCCGCCTGCTGGAAGAAGTCAGCGAGCTCAACACGGGGCTGGAGCAAAAAGTGGCCGAGCGGACGCTGGAGCTGGAGCGCCAGCAGGCCCTCTTCCAGGCCCTGGCCGAGCAGGCGCCCCAGGTGGTCTGGACCAGCGACCCCGACGGCGCCGCCACTTACTTCAACCGCGCCTGGTTTGACCTGATGGGCGGCGAGTTCGCCGACTGGGCCGGCAACGGCTGGTATGCGGCCATCCACCCGGACGATGTGCCCGATGTGCACGAGAAATGGAAAACCGCCGTGGCCACGCAGACCTCTTATGCCGGCATACGGCGCGTGCTGGCCAAAGACGGCAGCAGCCACACCATGTCCTACCGTGCTTCGCCCGTGCTGGACGAGCAGGGCAGAGTGGCCTTCTGGGTGGGTATCGATGCCGACATCACCGAGGTCAAGGCCATTGAAGCGGCCCTGCGGCTGTCCAACCAGGAGCTGGAGGCGTTTTCCTATTCCGTCTCTCACGACTTGCGTTCGCCGCTCAACACCGTTGACGGATTCAGCCGCCTGCTGGCCAAGCAGCTGAAGGGCCGGCTGGACGGCAGCGCCGGCGAAAAGGTGGCGCATTACCTGACGCGCATCCAGGCCGGCGTGGGGCAGATGGGGCAGCTGATTGAAGACCTGCTGTCGCTGGCGCAGGTGTCGCGCGCGTCGCTGGCCAATAAAGAGACGGTCGACCTGTCGGCGCTGGCCCGCAGCATCATGGACGAATGGCAGGCGCGCCATCCCGATCGCAAGGCGGTCGTGAACATCGAAAAGGGCTTGAGGGCGCACGGCGACAGCCGGCTGGTGCGAGTGGTGATGGAAAACCTGCTGGGCAACGCCTGGAAGTTCAGCGCCCAGCAGCCCGTGGCCGAGATCACCGTGGGCCGTCAGCTGGACGCGGCGGGCCTTCCCGAGTTTTTTGTGCGCGACAACGGCGCCGGTTTTGACATGGCTTATGCCGACAAGCTGTTCGTGCCGTTTCAGCGCCTGCACGCCGCCGCGGAGTTTCCGGGCACCGGCATCGGGCTGGCTACGGTCAGCCGGGTGATCAAGCGGCATGGCGGCCGGCTCTGGACCCAGTCGGCGCCTGGCAAAGGCGCGACATTTTTCTTTACCCTGCCCAAGGCGCCAAAGTCTGCTTGACCTTATGTATATGTATGTGTGCAAAGCCCGGCCCCTCATTGAACTTTGCATCCTCATGGATGCCTTGTCAGGGCGTTGTGTCCGGGCGATGTGTCCATCAACCTTTATCGAGGCATAACTGATTAAAATGAGAAAAATGAAAAAATCAACTCGCCTTGCGATTTGCCATGCCGCGTGAACCCAAGTCTTTCGAGGCTGCGATCACGGCGGCGGATTTCTCAAGCGAGGATTACTGCGGCACCAGCTATGCCGCCAAGCTGCTCGGGCTTTCTGTCGCCACGGTGCAGTCCATGGTCGAAAAAGGCGAGATCGACGCCTGGAAGACGCTGGGCGGCCACCGCCGCATCGCGCTGAAGTCCATCAACGCCTACCTGGCCAAAAACAGCCCCCAGCTCTCACGCGTCGACACCGACCCCAAGCACCGGCTGCGCGTGCTGATGGTGGAAGACGATGAGGCCACCCGCGAGCTCTACCGCTACCAGTTTGAAGACTGGGATTTGCCGGTCGACTGCACCTGGATGCCTTCGGCGCTGGAAGCCATGATGGACATCGCCAGCATGCGGCCCGACCTGTTGATCACTGATTTGTCCATGCCGGGCGTGGACGGCATCGAAATGCTCAAGACCCTCAAGCGCAACCTCCAGCTGGCCGACATGCAGATCGTGGTGATCAGCGGCCTGCCACCCGAAGCCGTCGCGGAGCGCGGAGGCCTTCCGCCGCACGCCCACCTGCTGCAAAAGCCGGTGAATTTTGACTGGCTGCACGGTTATCTCACCGCCTTGTTGACAGCCAACCGCAAATGGAGACACTGACGGGCCTCCACGCTTTTCACTTTATGTGATGTGCGGCCCCTGCCGGTAGCAATACAGCTCCTGTGCCTTGTCTTCAATCTGCGTAAATCTGCGTAATCTGCGGATAAAGATATCTATCCGCAGATTACGCAGATTTACGCAGATGAAGATGATGAGTTTATGCATCAAATCTGGCTCTAGCCCAATGACTGTATGTACTGGTAGCTATAAAAATAATAGCGGTCGTTGATGGATGTTTATCCAGCAACACTGCTGAAACGGTAAATCCCATCGGCGTCCAGCCGCCGCTGCAGCTTCCCCCCAAACCACAGCGCATGCAGATGCGCCACCGCCTCGCCCATCGCAAACGTCGTCTGGTGCAGGTCCAGCTTGCGGGGAAACATGATGGGCAGGATGTCGGCGGCGCTACAGGGGTTTGCGGCACAGGCTTCCATGACTTCCGCCAGCCGGTCGCGGTGGTGGTCGTGCAACTGGCCTATGCGTGTGTGCAGGCCGCGAAAAGGTTTGCCGTGCGAGGGCAGCACCAGCGTGTCTTCAGGCAGCGGTAAAAACTTGTCGATGGATTCGAGAAACAGGGTAAGCGCGTTGGATTCCGGCTCCATGTCGTAAACGCTGACATTGGTCGAAATGCGCGGCAACACCATGTCGCCGCTGATCAGGGTGTTCAACTCTTCGCAGTGCAGTGCAATGTGCTCCGGCGCATGGCCATAGCCGCTGATGCAGCGCCAGTCGCGCCCGCCGATCCGCACGGCCATGCCGTCCATGATGCGCACATAGCTGGCCGGCACGGCCGGCACCATGCCGGGGTAGTAGCTGGCGCGGCCGCGGATTTTCTCGATGGACTCGGGATCCACCAGCCCGTGTGCGGCAAAAAAGCGCGCTGCACTTTCACCGCCGAAGCCGGTGGTGCTTTGCGAGCCGATACGGGCAGACAGGTAGTCGGTCGCACTGATCCACAGGCGGCAAACATGCTTTTGCGTTGTCCAGCGCTCACACAGCCAGTGCGCCAGGCCGATATGGTCCGGGTGCATGTGCGTCACGATGACACGCAGCACCGGCAGGCCTTCCAGCTGGGTGGCAAAAATCGCCTCCCACTGGGCTTTGGACTCGTCGCGGCTGATGCAGCAGTCAATGATGGTCCAGCCCTGGATCTTTTCGCCCGGCGCATCCGGGTTGTCAATCTCATCGCGCAGCAGCCATAGGTTGATGTGGTTCAGTGCAAAGGGCAACTCCATGCGGATCCACTTCACGCCGGGCGCCACTTCCAGCGTCGTGCCGGAGGCCGGAAGGGTGTCGCCGAAGGGGTAATGCAGTTGCTGCTCAAGGAGGTTCATGTCATCATTCGCGGTATATTTGACGTTTACGTAAACGTCAGGCAGAACCATTGTAGGGACAGCGCTTCTTTTGTGCTGTCTCCCGTGTTTGCAAAAAGCCAAAGACATCAGCAGCAAGACTTCACCACCATGGCCACCACCTACACCATCAGCGACCTCGCAAAAGAGTTTGACCTGACCACGCGCGCCATGCGGTTTTACGAAGACATGGGCCTGCTGCAACCCCAGCGTGAAGGCGCGGGCGGGCGCAACCGCGTCTACACCGCCCGCGACCGCACCCGGCTCAAGCTCACCCTGCGCGCCAAGCGCCTGGGCCTGTCGCTGGTCGAGGCCAAGGAAATCATCGACTCTTACGACAGCCCGCGCGACACCGCGCCGCAGCTCAAGAAATTCCTGGCCATCCTGACAGAGCACCGCAAAAAGCTCGAAGCCCAGATGCTGGACCTGCAGGCCAACCTCGACGAAATCCGCACCCACGAAAAAGAGGCCAAGGCGCTGCTCCTCAAAACCGAGAAGAGCAAAACTGCCAAATCCTGAACGGGGGTAGCCAAGGGCGATTGCCCCTCCGGCCGGCACGGGTCAAGCCACGCGAACCGCAAATACGTCATAATTGACGTTTACGTAAACGTCAACTAGAACGTCAACCAGAACGTCAACTCAGCGGAACCCCTCTTTCCGCACGTTTCAAAAGGCCTTCCATGGACGCCACCACCGCAATTGCCGCCCCGTCAGCCTTGTTCCAGCGCATTGAAGCCAGTTTTTTGCGCCAGGGCCTGATGCAGCACCTGGGCGCCCGCCTGCTGCGCGTGGAGCCCGGCCTGTGCGAGGTGGCGTTGCCCTGGTCGGAGCGCGTCACGCAGCAGCAAGGCGGCTTTCATGGCGGCGCCATGGGCGCGCTGGCTGACATCGCCGGCGGCTATGCGGCACTGACAGTGACCGCGGAAGATTCCGAAGTCACCACCGTCGAATACAAGATCAACTTCATGGCCGGCTTTAAAGACGGTGAGTTGCGCGCCACCGGCCGCGTCGCCAAAGCCGGCAAACGCATCATCGTCACCACCGCTGAAGTGACGCACGTCGGCGCCGGCGGCAAAGAAAGCGCCTGCGCCCTGATGCAGCAAACGCTGGTGCCCGTGCCCAAGACTTACTAATCTCGTCCAATCCCACCCCCGATTTCAGAAAGCCCACCATGACCAACATGCCCGGACTCAACTTCATGCTCGGTGAAGACATCGACGCCCTGCGCGACGCGGTGCGCGAATTTGCGCAAGCCGAGATCGCCCCGCGCGCTGCCGAGATCGACCGCAGTGACCAATTCCCCATGGACCTGTGGCAAAAAATGGGTTCGCTCGGCGTGCTCGGCATCACCGTGGGTGAGGAATACGGCGGCGCCAACATGGGCTACCTCGCCCACATGATCGCGATGGAAGAGATCAGCCGCGCCAGCGCCTCGGTAGGCCTCTCGTACGGCGCGCACAGCAACCTGTGCGTCAACCAGATCAAGCGCAACGGCACCGACGAGCAGCGCAAAAAATACCTGCCCAAACTCATCACGGGCGAACACGTGGGCGCACTGGCCATGAGCGAGCCCGGCGCCGGCAGCGACGTCATCAGCATGAAGCTCAAGGCTGAAGACAAAGGCGGCTACTACCTGCTCAACGGCAGCAAGATGTGGATCACCAACGGCCCCGACGCCGACACGCTCGTGGTCTACGCCAAGACCGAACCCGAGCTGGGCGCACGCGGCGTCACCGCCTTTCTGATCGAAAAAGGCATGAAGGGCTTTTCCGTCGCGCAAAAGCTGGACAAATTGGGCATGCGCGGCAGCCACACCGGCGAGCTGGTCTTCAACAACGTCGAGGTTCCCGCCAGCCAGATCCTGGGCGGCCTCAACAGCGGCGCCAAAGTGCTCATGAGCGGCCTCGACTACGAACGCGCCGTGCTCACCGGCGGCCCGCTGGGCATCATGCAGTCCGTCATGGACAACGT
>Ga0136846_1237424_pt1 | contig 55776 bp, 46 predicted proteins | sample HopSoiMetagenom2_FD_96841 | JGI IMG/M metagenome (GOLD analysis project Ga0136846, IMG submission 96841) | Grasslands soil microbial communities from Hopland, California, USA - 2 Assembly 2016 (version 4) | ecosystem: Environmental > Terrestrial > Soil > Grasslands | place: USA: Hopland... | reverse complement strand
GGGATGGCGGTGAAGGCCTTGAAGACGTCGAGCAGCTCCTCGTACGCCGTGTAGTCGGGCAGGAAGTGCCCCAGGTTGACGTGACCCAGCGAGGCGGCGGCGCGGGTCAGCGCGGCGCGCCCGCCGCCGGAGATGCTGACGTTCTCGGCGCTGTATTGGGAGGGCAGGCCTTTGCGGAAGATGCGGTTGTAGAGGGAGGCGACGGCCTCGCGCAGCTCCCACAGGCCGGGGACCGGCGCGTATTCCTGGTCGTCCACGCGCACCGTGACCGCCTGCGTGCGCGGGGGGGCGCCGGGGAGCGGGCCGGTCTCGGGCTGGCCCTGGCCGAGGTTGCACCAGCTGGGGTCGGCGCTGCGGTAGCCGAGCTTGTGCGCTTCGGCGGTGACGTAGATGACGCCGGTGCGGGGGACGGGACGGAAGGCGGGGATGGTGAAGTCGTCGGACACGAGGCGGAGGGTAGCACGCGGGCGGACAAGACTTTAGATCGACCATCCTGGAAGAATCGGACGCGCTACTGCTCGATTCGGACCTCTGCACAAGTGTCACGCCGTAGCGTTCAGCGCCGATGGCTCCAAACCGGCTCCTCCGGCTCCCACCGCAGCAGAGCGGAATCCTGGCCGCGAGGCGCCGCAACTCGGGTACCAGTGCCGCTGCTCTCTCGATCCGCTCCCGGATCCGTTCTCCGCCCTGACCAGCCCACTGGACCAAGAGGGGACTGAGAGCTTCCACGCCTCGGGCCGCGTGCTCGATCAAATCGCGGACGAATACTGATGGACCCATACCGAGCCAATTCTGTGATTCGGGTGGGCGGGGCGGGAATCTAGAGTCGCCAGCCCACACGCAGCAGCCAGACGGAGGGCGCCACGACCGGCGCTTCCGCCGGCGGAGGCAGCGCCGTGAAGCGTGCCGAGGCGAGCGGATCCGTCCACCCCGGCGGCAAGTGCTCCAAGGCGTGGTGCCGGTAGTTGGCCAGGACGTAGCGCACGGCGTTCCTGGTCTCTCGCGGCGTCTTGAGCGCATGCGCGTGATAGCGGTCCGCGAACACTCCCCCACGCCGGCCCGAAAGCGCATTCAGGCGTCGCGCCAGCCGAGTCGCGAAGCCCTGCATGCCCCGTGAGAGCGCGGCCTGACCTTCCGCCTCGACGATGAAGTGCAGGTGGTTGCCCTGGATGGAGTAATGGATGATGCGCACGCCGAACCGCTCGCGCGCCGCGCGAAGAGCGTCCTCGACGATCTTCGCGCGTTGGTACGAGCGCAAGTACCCTACGCCCGGCTGCAGCCGCATCGTCACGTGCACGGGATGCCGCGCCGCGAAGTCGGCGCGGCGAAGGTGCGGCACACCGGGGCCCACGAGACCGAGATGCGCCCTCGTTCGCGGTCTTCCCGCGCCCCTGCGCTTACCTCCCCACTCGGGAAGTTTCAACCGCATCGGCGCGCCATCGTCCAACTTGAATAGCATACTTATTCCCACAACGCAAGTCAGGCGGCCCTCCTTAACTCTCCTCCGGCTCAGGCGCCCAGCTTTTCCGCCAGGTCCACGAAGTCGCTCGCCACGACGTCCCAGTCGCCCTCCGCCGACAGGTCCTTGTCCTGTCCGGGCCCGTACTGCGCGGGACGGATCACCAAGGCGGTGCGCAATCCGGCCCTGCTCGCACCGCGCAGATCGCTGTTGTGCGCAGACACCATCATCACCTCCCGCGGCTCGAGCTGCAGCAGCGAGAGCGTCGTGAGATAGGCCTGGGGATGCGGCTTGTACTGCCGCGCGATCTCCGCTCCGAGGACGCTGTCGAAAGGCAGGCCTCCGTGCCTGATCAGGTCGATGGTGAGCGCGACGCTGCCGTTCGACAGCGTGACCACGACATGGCGGCGCTTGAGCCGCGCGATCCCTTCGACGGCGTCAGGCCAGGGGTCGAGCCGGTGCCAGGACCGGTTCAGCCAACGAAGATCCGGCTCGCTCAACCCCTCGACGCCGAACCGCTTCACCGTGGTCATCAGATTTTCCCAGTGCAGCACGTCGAGGTTCACCCACGGCCTCTCGCCGTGCCGGATCGGCTTCATGGAAGGCGCGTATTCGCCGCGCCAGGCGTCGGCGAAGGCTCCCCAGTCGACCTTCACGCCCGTGCGTCTGGTCAGTTCCTCGCCGTCGCGAATCACCGATCCGCGCCAATCGACGACGGTGCCGAACACGTCGAAGGCGAGCGCTTTCACGTCGGTGGTGGGAGCCATGGGCTGGCGGGTAGCACGATCGCGGCGGCACGCCGTCGGACCTCCGGGACTCCGGCCTAAGTCCCCGGCGACAGATGGTTTCTCCTTCCCACACCCCCCGCGTTGGTCTCGACGCGTCTTGCACGATTTCACACACTCTGAATCATTGCGCTGCCCGCTCCCGGGCGCATCACGAGGGGCTCATCACATGAAACGCTTCCTGGCCTTCCTGGTCGTGGCGCCGGCGCAGCTTGCGCTCGGGGCACACGCGTCGGGGCCGACTTGCACAGAGGTCGTGGCGCGGCTCGGCGACGCGCTCACGGACGTGACCTGTTTCGCCTCGACGGACCTCACCACCACCAACGCCGCCACCACTCCCGCCGACAACTCCATCCCGACGCTGCCCGCGTTTGCGTTCACGCCGCACACTGATCGCGACAAGATCGCGCCCAGCGCCGGCAAGCGCCCGCCCATCACCAGGGTGGTCCCCGGCATTCAGTTGAACGCGCGCTTCGCCTCCGATCCCACCGGGCAAGCTCGCTTCCTGCTCCGACTCCCCAACGACTGGAATGGCAGCCTGGTCGTCGCCGGCGCCTCGGGCACGCGCAGCGAGTTCAACGGCGACTTCGCCTGGAGCGACTACGTGGTCCAGCAGGGGTTCGCCTATGCGTCACAGAACAAGGGCGTCCTCAACCTGCGCCTGTCCAACTCCGCGGATCCGCTCGCCTGCCGGCTGGCGCCAACCATCCCCGTGTTCGTGCACTTCTTCGACAACGATCCCGGCCAGGAGTTCACCCGCTGGGCCGCCTTCATGATCGAGGCGGGCAAGCTGGCGCAACAGGGAGTCAAAGCCGGTTACGGCCACCACCCACGAGAGACCTACGCGGTGGGAACGTCCAACGGAGGCTACCAGGTGCGCCGGGCGGTGGAGAGCGCGCCCGACGTCTTCAGCGGTGGCGTGGACTGGGAGGGCACCTTCGTCGACGAGCACGCGCCCAACCTCCTGACCGATCTCCCCGCCGGCGTCCTCAACTGGCCCGACTACGTGGCCTCGGGTTTCTCGTCCTCCAGCACCGCTGCCGCCAACATCCGCGCCGCGGGATACCCGCCTGATATCGTGAAGCCCGCCGATACCTTGTGGAATGAATATCAATTGAATTTCTGGGAAGTGACCGAGTGTCAATGGCAGAAGCGGCTCGATCCCGGATATGCCACATATGTTTCGGGAACACAGAACTACAACTACGTCGCGCGGCTTCCCTTCTCCGACGTCGGCCAGAACTTCAAGGCCTTCGCCACCACCGGGCGCATCCAGCGGCCGCTGATCACCGTGGCGGGGACCATGGACGCGCTCTTGCCCATCGATCACCATGCCCGCGCCTACGCGCGCAAGGTGGCCGGGAAGCAGAAGAAGCACGAGTGCGGCGATGCGGAATACCGGCTCTATGAAGTGCAGAACGGGAACCACATCGAGACCTTCGCCGACCTCTTCCCGCAGCTGGAGTTGATCGAGCCGCACGCGCAGCGCGCCTTCGATCTCCTCGTGCAACACGTCGAGGGCCGGGCTCCGCTGCCGCCCAGCCAGTGCATCCCCCACGGCGGCTCCATCGCCTCGGCTCCGTCGCAGCCGGGGCACTGCGCGAATCTCTTCGCGCCGTAGCCGAGATTCGGGGACACCATACGTAATCTTCCGTAAGGTGTCCCCGAAACCCAGAGGTCAGGGCAGGATTCCGAGCCGTTTGGCGACGAAGTAGGCGGCCGCAAGGATCAGCGCCCAGGTCAGGACTTTCGAGAGGCGCGACTCGGGCTTTTTGGGGCCGGTGCCCGCGACGTTCCTGATCCCGCCGCGCATGCGCGTGAGGAACCCGCTCGCCGCCGGGGGCTCCGGAGCAGGACGCGCCGCCGGCCCCACGTCGTCGCGGGGGCGCCGCCTCTTCTCGTCTTGCTTCCGCTTCTTCGAAACCGGCATGATTCAGACGATACTATGCAGATCCGTACGTGCGGCGCGCAGGACCTCGCGGCGATCTTCGCGATCGTGAACGACGCGGCGCAGGCCTACAAGGGCATCATTCCCGGCGACCGCTGGCACGATCCCTACATGCCGCTCGAAGAATTGGAGCAGCAGATCCGCGACGGCGTCCGGTTCTTCGGAGTCGAATCCGGCGGGGAGTTGGCCGGCGTGATGGGCATCCAGGATCGCGGGCCCGTCACGCTCATCCGGCACGCCTACGTGAGAACCTCACAGCGGCGCAAGGGCATCGGCGAGAAGCTCCTGAAGCACCTCGAAGCCATGACCGAAAAGCCCATCCTGATCGGCACCTGGACCGCCGCCACCTGGGCCGTCGGCTTCTACGAGAAGAATGGATACCGGATTCTTCCACGAGCAGAGATCGATCGCCTGCTGCGCACTTACTGGAGCATTCCGGAGCGACAGATCGAGACTTCAGTAGTGCTGGCGAACGCCAAGTGGAGGCCTTGACCTGCGTTCCGGCTACCGCTTGTACCGCGGCAGGCGCACGCCCTGGGTCAGGACCGGCTCGAACAGGTCGCCCACCTTCCGCAGCCGGTCCGGCATCGTCTTCAAGTTGAAGACCGCCGGATCGAGTCCCGGTTTCACCTCGCTCCAGCGCAGCGGCGTGGACACCGGAGCACCGTGAATGCCGCGCAGCGAATACGGGGCCACCACCGTCTTGCCGTACGCGTTCTGCATGCAGTCGAAGTAGAGGCGCCCCTTGCGCGCCGAGAGCGATCGCTCCAGCGTGACCTGCTTGAGCTGCTTCGCCACCGTCTCGCCGACCTGGATGGCAAACGCCTGCGCGTCCTCGTAGGTATGCCCCTTCGCCAGCGGCACGACGATGTGCAGCCCGCGCTTGCCGCTGGTCTTGGGGACGCTGGGGAGGCCCAGCCGCTCGAACATCCCCTGCAAGAGCTCCGCGACCTCCACCGCCTGCGCGATGGTCTCGCCCTCCGCTGGATCGAGATCGAACACCACCCAGTCGGGCTGGGTGAGGCTCTGCGCGCGCGAGTGCCAGGCATGGAGCTCGAGCACCGAGTTCTGGGCCAACCAGCGCAGCGCGCGGGGGCTGTCGGCGACGAGGTGGCGCACGGTGCCGCGCTTGTTGCCGGCGGGGGTGTCCACGGTGCGCATCCAGTCCTCGGCGTTGGCGATGTCCTGCTGGAACCAGCGCGGTTTGTCGATGCCCTGGTTCCAATGGATCAAGGTCAGCGGGCGGTCGCCGAGGGCATTGAGCAAGGCGGGAGCGACGGCGTCGTAGTAGGCGGCGACGTCCGCCTTGGTGATGCGGTCCTTCGGGTAGAGGAGGCGGTCGGGATTGGAGAGCTTCACCTCACCCGCCGGCGCCGCCGGACTTGCCGAAGCCCGCGTTTGCGCTCTCGGCTTTTGCTTTTTCTGGCCCTCGGGGACGGCGGCGGGCTTTTCGCGGCAAGTCTCCTCGGGCTTCTTGTCGGCGCGCAGCCCCTGGAACGCCGGATGGCGCAGCTTGCCGTCGGAGGTCCACTCGGTGAAGCGGACCTGCGCCACCAGCCGCGGTTCCACCCAATGAGCGTCGCGCAGCCGCGGCGCGCCAAGGGCGGGCGAATCCGGACGCTCGTCGGGCGCAAGCTGCTTCTTCAGCTCCGCGCGCTGCTTCGAAGAGAAGCCCGTCCCCACCTTGCCGGCGAACTCGTAGCCGCCCTTCCCGTCCGCGACCGCGAGCAGGAGAGCGCCCAGCGATCCGGAGGCGTTCCCCTTCCCCGGCGTCCAGCCGACGATGGCCAGCTCCTGGGTGGCCTGCGCCTTCAGCTTCAGCCACTCGCGCGAGCGCCCCTTCTCGTAGACCGAGCCGCGCGCCTTGAGGATCAAACCTTCCAGCCCGCGTTCGCGCACCTGTCCCAGCGCGTCCTCGATGGGCCCGGGCACTTCCTCGGCAAGGCGCAACTCGGGTGGCGCGTTGGAGAGCACGCTGCGCAAGAGGTCGCGCCGCTGCTCCAGCGGCTTCTGGCGCAGGTCCTCGCCGTCCAGGCGCAGCAGGTCGAAGACGAAGAGCACCGCGTCGTCGGCGCGGCCCTGCTGGATGAGCTCGAATCGCGGCACGCCCTGCGCATCCAGCACGCAGGCCTCGCCGTCGAGCACCGCGTCGCCCACCACCACCTGCGAGAGCGCCCGGGCGATGCGGGGAAAGCGCTCGCTCAGATCGAGCGCGTTGCGCGTCCACATTGCGACGCGGCGGTTGGAGAGCGCGCAGAGCGCGCGGTAGCCGTCGTACTTCACCTCCGCGTACCATTTGCCGGCGGGCTTCTCGTCCACCAGCGTCGCCAGCATGGGCGGCAAGTATCCTCGCAGGATCGCATCCGGCGCTGCCCGCGGCGCCCGCAGCGCGCCGGCGCGCTCCGGGCCGCGGGTCACCACCCGGCCGCTCACCACCGACTCCGGCTTCTCGACCACTACGTCGTATGCCGGGTTCTCGGTGCCGTCCTTGGCCTTGAACATCAGCCACTGCGACTTGCCCGGCGCGCCGCCGTGCGTGCGCACCAGGTGCCACTGCCCGCGCAGCTTGTGGCCGTGGAACTCGACCACGAGGTGACCCTTCTTCCGCTGCTGCGAGAGCTGGCCCGGCGGCACCGAATCGCAGGTGCCGTTGTCCCAGATCAGCGAATCGCCGGCGCCGTACTCGCCGTCGGGGATGCGACCTTCGAAGCTGCCGTACTCCAGCGGGTGGTCCTCGGTCTGGATGGCCAGCCGCTTGACGCCCGGATCGTAGCTGGGCCCCTTGGGCACCGACCACGAAGCCAGCGCGCCGTCCATCTCCAGGCGCACGTCGTAGTGCAGCCGCGTGGCGTCGTGCTTGTGCACCACGAAGGTTGGCTGGGCGTGCTCTGCCACCGCCCCTGGGGCCGGCTCCGGCGTGATGCCGAAATCGCGCTTCGCTTCGTACTCGGGCAGCTTGCGGCGCAATGGCGCGCTCCGGGAGCGGGAGGTCGTGCGCCTGCCGGATGTCCGTCGCGGCATGCCCGTACGGTCAGCACGGCTCAGCGCGGCGGGTAGTCTATCTCCACCTCGACGCGCTCGTCTCCGCGGGCCCCCTCCACTTTGTGCTCGATGCGGGCGGTCTCGTGCGGGCGCAGGGTCGCCTTCTCGCTGCGCAAGAGCGGGGGTCCGCCCGCGCGCGGGTAGAGCCGCAGGTCCAGCTGCACCTGCCCCTCGCCGAAGCCGGCGTTGCGCACCACGATCTCCACGGCGGCCCCGCGCATCCGCGCGGAGACGAGCTCCGGCCGCGGCCCCGAGCACGCGCGGACGAAGAGCGCGCCGCCGATCAGCACCAGCGCCGCGAGCATCAGCACCGGCCGGATCACCCCGGCACCCAGGGCTTGTCGAGGACGAAGAGCAGGGCGACAGCAAGCGTAAGCAGCACCATGGCGGTGGCGAACCCCATGGTCGCGACCGGATCTGCCCGCTTCGCCGTGCGACACAGGCTCACCAGACCGAGCGGCTCGGGGATCACCGGCAGCTTGTGCTCCGCCTCGTACTCCCAATCTGGGAGGAGCGCTTCTTCCAGCAGCGCCGGCGCGATGCGGTGGAGCCGCGCCGCGATCTCCTCGCACTGCGCGGCGTCGAGCGAGAGCGTGGGCCAGAGCGGTCCGCAGTTCAAGTGGCGCCGCAGGGCGCGCGCGAACTCGACCTGCGCGAGGAAGCGCTCGCCTTCGTCGTCGTCGAGCTGTCCCCAGGCCACGATGGGGAGATCCTCGCCCGCTACCTCCGCCACCTGCCGGACGAAATACGCCAGGAGATCGGCGGAGCCGCCGCTCCGCGCGTCGAGCTGCGAGATGCGGGCGCCCTCCACCTCGATGCGGCCATGGCTGCCCTGCGGGTCGGGCAGCTCGAAGCGCAGCGGCACGCCGTCCGCCCGCTCCAGCACCTTGGCGATGGCGGCCCACGGCCCGTCGCCGGGCTTGCCCAGGGCCCGCAGCTGCCGCCCCCGCTCCGCCGCGGAGTCGCCGGCAAAGCGGCGGCGCAGCGCATACAGCGCGATGCGCACGGCGCCCACTGCGCCGCGGGCGCTGATCGCGGCCAGGTAGGTATAGAACACCAGCATGAAGAGGATGGTCAGCGTCTCCACGTTGCTGCGCTGCGCGAGCGTGACGAAGAGCTTTCCGTGCAGCGCCACCACCACCGTGCCGGCGCAGGACGCGCAGAAGAGCACCAGGTACGTGGCTCCGAGGATGCGCACGCGGCGTGCGAAACCTTCCGCGCTCTCCGCGCCCGGCTCGCTGACCACGTGCTTCAGCAAGCCGCGCATGGCGGGACGCTAGCGCAGGAACTGCACCAGCGACCGGTTCACCGCATCGGGATCGTCCGCTTGTACCCAGTGGGCTGCGGAGGCGACGCGCTCGACGCGCGCGCGGGGCACCCATTTCGGGTCGGGCTCGGCGAGCTCGCTGCCCAGCACCGGATCGCGCTCGCCCCAGATCACCAGCGTCTCCGCCGCGACCGGTTGCCAGCGCGGGCTGCGGATGCGCGCGGCGGCGCGGTAGTAGTTGAGCGGCCCTTCGGGGTCCTTCATCGCCTCGAGATTGGCCGCGATGTCCGCCTCGTCATATGCGCCGTGCGCAGACGCCTTCCGGAACAAGGCGCGGAGCCGGGCAGGCGACAAGGCGAGCTCGGGCAAAAGCGGAAGCTGGAAGAAGAGGAAGTACCAGGATTTCAGGAATTGGCGCGGCCGCCGCAGCCCCTCCGACATCCGGTGCGGATGCGGGCTGTTGAGGATGGCCAGCTTGCGGACGCGCTCCGCGTGCCACATCCCCGCGCCCCAGGCCACCGCGCCGCCCCAATCGTGTCCCACCACGTCGGCGCGCTCGCGCCCCAGCGCGCGCACCAGATCGGCGACGTCCTGCGCCAGCTTGCCCAGCCCGTACGCCGCGACACCGCGCGGCTTGTCCGAGCCGCCGTATCCGCGCAGGTCGGGCGCTACCGCACGAAGGCCCGCAGCGGCCAGCGCGGGAAGCTGCCGGCGCCAGGTGATCCAGCACTCGGGAAAGCCGTGCAGCAGCAGCACCAGCGCGCCGTCGCGCGGCCCGAGCGCGGCGCAATGCAACCGCACTTCGCCGGCCTGCACGTGGAAGTGCTCGATCCCCTCCGGCTCCACGCAGCGATCTTATCGCAGATCCAGCTCCTTCTTCGGGGCCGGCTCCTCGCGCTTGCGGCGGAGCGCGTTGCGCGCCCGCGTGTAGATCGACTTCAGCGTGCCCCCGGGCGGGTCCACGTACTCGACGTGCTCCGGGGAGACCTTGAGCAGAGCGAGGTCCGGCTGCTCCGGCCCTTCGGGAAACCAGCCCCGCCACGTCGCCGTCCACATCCGCCGGATCAGCGCGCGGTCCTGGATCAGCTCCGCGCTGCCGGAGATGGAGACGTATTTCGAGCGCTTGAGGAAGGCCACGCAGCAGCGCGGGTGCGCGCGCAGGTCCTCGCATTTGTGCGATTCGGCGGAGGTGGCGAACCAGAGGGTCCCGTCGCCGTCGTGCCGCTGCAGCTGCATCGGGCGCGAATGGTAGTGACCCTCCGCGCCCAGCGTGGTGAGAAAGCCAATCTCCATTCCGTCCAACAGCTCGCGCAGCTCGTTCAGGTTGCCTTTCATGCCTGGAGGGTATCCACGCAAGAACGTTCAGGCGACGCCCGGCTCCTCGTCCGGCACACAGCAGACGCGCCCCTTCCCGCAGCGGTTCGCGTGCGCGAGCCCGTCGTCCGGCCCGGCAGGCGACATGGTGAGCAGGCACCAGTAGATGGTGGTGGCCTCGTTGCGCACGGCGAGCAGCGCTCTCTTGTCGTTGTGCGCCGCGCCGCTCAGCTTGGCGCGGAGGAACCCGCACAGATCCTCGTGCTCGCTCATGCCGCACCTCCCGCGAGCAAGAGCGCCCGCTTCACCGCGACCTCCAGCAGGGGCAGCTTGTAGCCGTTGTGCTCCAGCGGCTTCGCGCCCGCCAGGGCGGCCTTCGCCGCTTCCGCCGCCAACGCCTCGTCGACGTCCCGGCCTCGCACGATGGCCTCCGCCTGCCTGGCGCGCCACGGCACTGGCGCGGCCGCACCCAGCACCACCCGCGGGTCTTCTCCCAGCGCCACCGCCGCCTCGGCCAGCGGCCAGTCGAACGTCTGCTTCTCCATCAGCTTCACGTAGCCGGACTTGCGCCCGGCGGGCACCCGCACCTCGACGATCAGCTCGCCCGGCCCCAGCACCGTCTCGCGGGTGATGTCCTTCGAAGGCCGGACGAAGAAGTCGTCGGCGGCCACGGTCCGCTCGCCGGACGACCCACGCAGCACCAGCGAGGCGCCCAGCGCGGTGAGCGCCGTGCCTGCGGCGCTGGGATGCACGATGGCGCAGAGGTCGTTGTCGAAGACCGCGTGCATCTCGTTCTGCCCGGCGAGGGCGAAGCACTCGGTGCCGCCCTTGCGCCGGCAGTGGAATTCCTCCTTGCGGAAGTACCAGCAGCGCGGGCGCTGCGCGAGGTTGCCGCCCAGCGTGGCGGCGTTGCGGATCTGTGGTGTGGCCGCGGCGCCCGCGGCATCGGCCAGCGCGGGAGCGGCCTTGCGGATCCGTGCGTCGGTGGCGAGGGTGGCCAGCGTCACCAGCGGTCCCAGCCGCAGCACACCGCCCTCCAGCTTCACGAAGTCGAGGTCCCGCAGCCTGCGCAAGTTCACCAGCGAGGAGGGCTCGTCGAGGTGCTCCTTCATGCGGTCGGCCAGGTCCACGCCGCCGGCCTTGTAGAGCGCGCCTTGTTGGGTCCCGGCGGCGATGGCCGATGCCAGGTCGCCCGGCTCGATCCAGCTGAACGCCTTCATGACCGCGCTCCCTTCAGCGCCTCGAGGACGCGCGCGGGGGTGATGGGCAGGCTGCGCACCCGGACCCCCGCTGCGTGCGCCACGGCGTTGGCGATGGCGGCGCAGGTGGGAACGGTGGCGGGCTCGCCGATGCCGCTGGCGTCGGTGTTGGTGCGGCCGCGGAAGTGATCGAGGATCACCGCCTCGATGCGAGGAACGTCCTTCGCCCCCGCGATCCGGTACGACTCCAAATCCGCGTTGAGCATGCGGCCGGTGCCGAGGTCGATCACCCGCCGCTCGTGCAGCGCGTAGGAGACGCCCTGGATGATGCCCCCGTTGATCTGCGACTCGATGCCCAGGCGGTTGATGGGCCGGCCGCAGTCGTGCACCGCCAGCGCGCGCAGCACGCGGACGATGCCCGTCTCGGTGTCCACCTCCACCTCCACGAACTGCGCGCCGCCGATGGTGGCGCTGTGCTTGTCGCCGTCCTGCCAGCCCGTGTAGTCCTTCGCCCGCGAAGCGACGCCGCGCACGGTGCGCCCCAGCTTGCGCGCCGCTGCCCGCACGTCGCCAGACTGTCCGCCGAAGAGCTCGGCCTTGGCGCGCTCGGCGGCCAGCCGCACGGCGGGCGTGAGCATCTGCGTGGTCATGCTGCCGCCCGAAGGAGGCCCTTCGGGGAGCGCGGTGTCGCCGATGCGCACGTTGACGTCCTGCGGACGCACGCCCAGGACCTCGGCCACCACCTGCGCGCAGGCCGTCCGGATGCCGCCGCCGATGTCGGCCACGCCGCTGCGGCACTCGACGCTGCCGTCGTCGTGGATCAGCACCTCGGCATTGGAGGGCGCGCCGTCGAAGTTGTACCAGAGCCCCTGCGCGAACCCGACGCCGCGCTTGAGCGAGCCCTTCGACTTGCGCGCGCGCGCCTCCTCCCAGCCGAACTTTTCGCGGCCGATGCGGCGCTCCTCGCGGCGGGCCGGATGCGCGTCGTTGCGATCGCGCAGCGCCACCGGATCGATGCCGAGCTTCTCCGCCAGCTCGTCCATGGCCTGCTCCAGCCCGAAAGCGCCCTGCGGGTGTCCGGGCGCGCGGAACGCTGCCGAAGGGCCGGTGTGGAGGAAGACATCGTTCTCCTCGGTGCGCACCGCCTTGGCGGGATAGAGGTTCTTGGCCGGACCCGCGCAGCCGGCGCCCGCGGCACACCCCGCGCTGCCGAACGACTGCAGCGCGATGGCCTGCAGCTCGCCGGTCTTTGCCGCGCCCAGCCGCAGCCGCTGGATGGAGCTGGGCCGGTTGCCCACCGCCAGGTGCTCGGCGCGGCGATCGAGGAACAGGCGCACGGGCCGCCCCGCCTTGCGCGAAAGGTGCAACGCGACGACGCCGAAGTTGCCCGCGCCGAACTTGGCGCCGAAGCCGCCGCCGGTGAACTCGGAGACGACGCGCACCTTGCTCTTGGGCAGCTGGAAGAGCTTGGCGATCTCATCCTGCACGCCGTGGATGCCCTGCGTGCTGGCGTAGACGGTGACGCCGTCGTCGCGCCAGTCGGCGACCACGCCGTGGGTCTCGATGGCCGAGTGCGTCTGCACCTCGGTGCGGTACTCCTGCTCGACGCGCACCGCGCTGCCGGCCAGCGCCTGCTCCACGTCGCCGTCGTTCCCGCCCACTACCGGGCCGCGCACGTTGCCCTGCTGCGGCACGTCCTTGGCCGCGCCGCCGCCGCCCGCGGTGCCCGCCTGCTCGACCGGAGTCTCGAACACCAGCGGCGCTCCCGGCTTGCGCGCCTGGTCGATGTCGGCGACGTGCGGCAGCACCTCGTACTCGACGCGGACGGCGCGGGCGGCGTCCTCCGCCTGCGCCGGCGTGAGCGCCGCGACGGCCGCCACCGGCGCGCCCTCGTAGCGGATGAGCGGATACTTGTCGGGCTTGACCGGCTTCACTTTGAGCTCGGCGGGCCCGAGGATGCGCTCCACCACGTAGGTGGCCTGCACGCCGGGCATCTTCGCGGCCGCGCTCACGTCCACCGACTTGATGCGCGCGTGCGCGTGCGGGCTGCGCACCAGCGACGCGTGCAGCATGCCGGGAAGCTGTACGTCGAAGGAGTACCGCGCGCGGCCCGTCACCTTCTCCGGTCCGTCGATGCGCGGCACCCTCTGGCCGACCACGCGGAGATTCGCCGACCCGTCCCAGGGCACCGGCTCGGACGCGGGCGCCTTCCGCTCCTTGGCCATCAGCGATCCGGCCAGCCCGACCTGGAAGGTGCGCGCCGTCAGCTCGCCGGAACCTTTCGGCTCCTCGCCCGCGGCAGGAACCGCCGAAGGCAGCTCGCCTTGGGAAGGCCCCGCGCGGACCGGCGTAGTGCTCGCGGCTGCCAGCGCGGCCTCGAACACCTTGGGATACGTGCCACAGCGGCAGGTGTTGCCCGCCACCGCCTGGCGCACGTCGTCTTCGCTGGGACTCGGGTTGTGCCGCAGCAGCGCGTGGCACGACATCACCATGCCGGGCGTACAGAAGCCGCACTGCAGGGCATCGTGCGCGACGAAAGCGGCCTGGAGCGGAGCGAGCTGGGGTCCGCTGGAGAGGCCCTCGATGGTAGTGACCGGCCGTCCCACCGCGTCCATGGCAAAGGTCATGCACGACGCGGCGGTGACGTCGCCCAGCATCACGGTGCACGCGCCGCAGGCGCCGCGGTCGCAGCCGATCTTGGTGCCGGTGAGGTGGAGCTGATCGCGCAGCACCGAGGCCAGCGTGGCGCGCGGCTCCACCATCACGCGGCGCTCCACGCCGTTCACGCGCAGCGCGATCTCCACCGCGCCTGGCCCTGCCTTGGTCGCGTGTCCCGCCGGTTGCTTGCCTGCGGCGCCCTCCAGCAGCGCCGCGGCGCCCGCGGCGAGACCCGCTCCCTTCACGAACCCGCGACGGCTCAGCTTCGCCTCGTCGGACATGGCGCGCACCTCCAATGCTCCGGAAGGCCGACTTTCCTACACCCGGAACAGCGGGAAGTGAATTGCATGCCCCGCGGTCAGTGGATGGCGCGCATCACGGCGACGACCACGCCGAAATGGCAGACCGCGGCGGCGATCACCAGCGCGTGGAAGATCTCGTGGTAGCCGAACACTGTGGGGACCGGGTCTGGCCTGCGCGCGGCATAGATCACCGCCCCGATGGAGTAGAGCCCGCCTCCGCACCCCAGAGCCGCCAGCGCCGGGACGCTCAACGCGACCCGAAGCTCGGGCCAGAATCCTACCGCGGCCCAGCCGAACGCGACATAAAGCGAGGCCACCAATGCCCGCGGCGCTCGCGGCCAAAGGAGCGACTGCATGATTCCCAGCGCCGCTCCTCCCCAGGCAATGGCGAGCATGGCGCGCCCGCCGTCCGGGAGTCTCAGCGCGAGCGGGGTGTAGGTCCCCGCGACCAGCAGGAAGATGGCGGAGTGATCCAGCCGCCCCATCCAGCGGTATGGACCTGGCGCCCAGCTGCCGCGGTGGTAGAGCGCGCTCACGCCCAGCATGGTGGCGAGGCTTCCGGCGTACACCGCGGCGGCAAGCCGCGCGGCGGGGGGCGCCAACGCGACCAGCACGGCGCCCGCGCCGGCGGCGGCAAAGAATGCCAGCTCGTGCGAGACGCCGCGGAAGCGCGGCTTGGACAGGGTGGGAGCCATCGCGCCTCAGAGGATATCGCATCGCGTCATGGCCATGTCATGGGAACGTGCCCGCGTGAAGATCGCGCTCGTGCTGGTGCTGCTCGCGACGGTGGTCGCCGTCGTGCTGATCGTGCAGCCGTTTGCAGGCTCGGGCGCCGCATGGAAAGGCGCACGAGCGGATCCTTCACGCCTCGAACGGCTGGTGCGAGGCCTGGTCGGGCTCGGGCCGCGGGACGGCGAGCCCGGGCAGGCTCGCGCCGCGGACTGGATCCGCGCGCAACTCGCCGGGCTGCCGGTGCAGGAGCAACGCTATTCCGCGCGGGGCGGCACGTACCGGAACCTCTTCGTCCGGCTGGGACCCTCGGACGAACGGCGCGTGGTGATCGGCGCGCACTACGACGCTCGCGGCCCCCACCCTGGCGCGGACGACAACGCCAGCGGCACGGCCGCGCTGATCGAGCTGGCCCGCATGCTCGCATCGCGGCCACCTTCCGTCGCGGTCGAGCTGGCCTTCTACTCCAACGAGGAGTCCGGCCTGCTCGGCAGCGCCGCGCACGCGGCGGATGCGCGGGGCGCGCTGGCGATGATCTCGCTGGAGATGCTGGGCTGCTTCGATCAGCCGCAGCGGTTTCCCTTCGCTCCGCTGAAGCTGCTCTACCCGGCGCACGGCGACTACATCGTGGTGGTGGGCCGTTTCCAGGACTTTGCCCTGGTGCGCTCGATCAAGCGCGCCCTGCGCGGAAACGGCGCCGCGGTCGAGTCCATCGATGCCCCCGAGGCGGTGCCTGGCGTGGGCAACTCCGACCACCGCAGCTTCTGGCAGAAGGGCGTGCGCGCCGCCATGGTGACGGACACCGCCTGGTACCGGAATCCGAGGTACCACACCGCCAGGGACACTCCCGAGACGCTGGACTACGCGCGGATGGCGCGCATCGTGGACGGCATCGCCGCCTGGGCGAGCACCTTCTAGTCGCCGCAGGCGTCGCGCGTCACCGGCACCGAGCGGCGGAGGTCCCCATCCTTGGCGCGCAGCTCCACCTCCACGCTGCTCGCCTTCTGGCAGGCGCGGCCATTCACCGGCACGTCATAGCTCACCTGCCCGCGCGCCAGCAGCGTCCACTCCGGCAGCTTGCGCAGCGCCAGCCGCTGCCCGCGCGGCCCGAGCAGCAAGACGCGCAGCTGCGAGATCTGCAGATGGCCGGTCCCCGAGTTGAGCAGCGTGAACTTCGCGTGGCCGTCCTCGACCGACAGCCCGGACAGATCCACGCGCGCCGCCGCCTTGTCGGGCGCCACGAAGACCGGCACGGAGAGATGTTGCGGCTCGGCCCGCGCGCGGCCGAAGGCCTGGAGCGGCTCCTCCTCCAGCTCCAGCCGGAAGGCGCGCTCCACCTCGGAGGCCGGACCCGTCACCTCGATCTCCAGCGTCCTGGTCGCGCCCGGCGGCAGGTAGAGCTCTGCGGGCGAGACCGCCAACTCCGCGCTGGGATCCAGCCGCGTCTCGCCGGAGGCCGACTGCCACCACGACCAGGTGGTGGCCACCACGTGCGCCGTCCTGTGGCCCTGGTTGCGCAGGGTCAGGGTGGCGCGCGGCGCATCGGCTGGCAGGTGGACCGGGTCGGGCGAAACTTGCAGGAGACTCGCGGCGAGCGCCCAGAGCAGCATGCACCCATCCCACGACGAGGTGCGGGGCGGGTCAACCCTCGACGTCCCAGGCTGATTGCCATCCGCCAATCGACTCGGCGTAGCGGATCAGTCCAGCGAAGAACGGATGGCGCGCCACGGTGGCGCCGTCGCCGATCACGATCAGCTTCTTGCGCGCGCGGGTCAGCGCCACGTTGATGCGGCGGATGTCGGCCACGAATCCCAGCTCGCCCTGATCGTTGGAGCGCACCAGCGAGACCACCACCGCCTCCTTCTCGCGCCCCTGGAAGCCGTCCACGGTGTCGATCTCCAACTCGCCCGCATCCGCCAGCAGCTGCCGCAGCTTCTGCACCTGGGCCTCATAGGGAGAGATCACCGCGATGTCCTGCGCCGGCAGCATCGCCAGCAGCTTGCGCACCTGGACCGCCGCCAGCTCTGCTTCCCCTTCGTTCAGCTTCGAGTCGCTGTCCTCGGGCACGAACTCCTCGAAGCCGCGCCCCGCCGTGTCGATCAGCTGCAGCGGCATGGAATCGATGGCGTGGTCCGCGACCGCGGGGTGCGCGCGCAGCTTCCCCTGGTAGAGGGCGTCGGAGGGATAGCGCATGATCCGCTCGTTCATGCGGTGCTGCTCGGCCAGCGTGACCATCGCCTCCGGCTGCGCGCGCTGCAGCCGCTCGAACAGCGAGAGCGACAGCTCCTGCGCATCCTGCGCCAGCACGGTGGGCGGCAACTGCATGTGGTCGCCTGCGAGCACCGCGCGCTCCGCCCGCAGCAGCGCGAGATAGGCGGCGGGTTCCACCGCCTGGGTGGCCTCGTCGATGACCGCCAGCTGGAAGGCGCGGCCGGCGAGCGCGCGCGACTCGATGCCGGTGAGCGTGGCCAGCACCACCTGGGCTCGCTCCAGCACCGCCCGCTCGGCCCTGTCCTCCAGCTCGCGCGCCTCGGCCAGGAGCTGCCGCGCCTCTCGCTCATGCCCCCGGGCTTCCGAGAAGCGTCCCGGACCGCGGCGCTGCTTGCGCTTGCGCGCGTCGGCGCGCAGCCGCAGCGCCTGGTCCACCAACTCGGCTGCGATCTGCGCCTGCGGATGGGCCTTCGTCTTCTGATCGAGAGTGTGCTCGACCACCCCTGGCAGCACGCGCGCGGGATGTCCCACGCGGACGACGTCGATCCCCGCCGCCACCAGCCGCTCGGCCAGGTTGTCCACCGCGAGGTTCGACGGCGCCGCCGCCAGCACCTTCTCGCCGCGCGCAGCCGCCCGCCGGATCACCTCCACCAACACGGTGGTCTTGCCGGTACCGGGCGGGCCGTGCACCAGCATGACGTCCTGCGCGCGCTCCGCCAGCTCGACCGCGGCCTTCTGCTCCTGGTTGAGCCGGGTCGTCCGGATGCTCCGGCCTTCGGCCTCCGCCCGTCGCCGGGGAGACCCCGGCTCCTCCGTCCCTTCACGCGGGCGAGCCTCGAACCGCGGCGGCTCGCCGCGCAGCACCGCGTGCCACCTGCGTGCGTCGCGCATCCGCCGCACCGCGCCCGCGAGCCGCTCCCAGGTGGCCGACGATGGCTGCAGCTCCAAAATCACGCGCCCTTCGCTGGCCCAATCGGGCAGCGGCTCGTCGAACGCGATGGAGACGCGCGAGCGCTGCCTGCGAGCAACGATCCCGCTCGGCGCATCGTGCGGCGGCGCCTCGCGTTTGGGCAGCACGCGCACGATGGCGCCGGCGCCGAGCTCCTGGCCCCCCAGCTCGCGCCCGCCCGGCCGCGCGAAGGTCACCAGCGAGCGGCCGGCCAGCCCACCCTCCTCCACCGCTTCCACGTCAGAGAGCGCCAGCCCCTTGCGGATGCGGTCCACGAGCGGGAGGCGGGCGAACCGCTCCTTCTCGGCAGCCCGTTCCCTGTCGAGCAGCGTATCGAGGGCGTCCAGGTGCTGTACCAGATCCATCGCGTTTCCCTATACTCGCCGCTTCGGAGGAGCGCATGGCCACGATCGAGAGGCACGTGACGAAGCAGCTCGTGGCGCTCGACGCCATCACGGCGTGCCGCGAGGCCGCGAAGGTGATGGCCGAGAAGAAGATCGGCTCGATAGCGGTACGGGAAGGAGGCCGCATCGTCGGCGTGGTCACCGAGCGCGACCTGGTCACGCGCGTCCTGGCCGCCGGCGACAACGGCGCCATGCCCATCGGCGAGGCCATGCGCACCGACCTGCCCCGGCTGCGGACCGACACCAGCGAGGCCGAGTGCGCGGAGGCGATGCGCACCCAGTACACGCGGCATCTGCTGGTGGAAGAGAAAGGACAGGTGGTGGGCATCATCTCCATGCGCGACGTCATCCAGCTGATGCTGGACGACAAGCAATTCCTCATCGAGCAGCTCCAGACGTACATCGACGGCCGATGAAATTCGTCATGATGGGCAGCGGAGGCGTGGGCGGCTATTACGGCGCCCGGCTGCAGCAGGCCGGTCACGAGGTGGCGTTCGTGGCCCGCGGTGCGCACGCCGAGGCCATGCGCCGCTCGGGCCTGCGCGTCCGCAGCGAGCTGGGAGATGCGCAGCTGAAAGTCCGCGTCCTCGACGAGCCCGCGCAGGCGGGGCCCGCAGACCTCGTCTTCGTCGCGGTGAAGCTCTGGGACACCGAGGCCGCGGCGCGCGCGGTGGCGGCGGTGCCCGGCGCCGCGGTGGTCTCGCTGCAGAACGGCGTGGACAAGGACGACGTACTCAGCGCGGCCTTGGGCCGCGAGCGCGTGCTCGGAGGCGTCACGCACATCGCCACTGTCGTGGCCGAGCCGGGCGTGATCGCGCACACCGGCAAGCTGCAGCGGATGACGCTGGGAGAGCTGGACGGTTCGCGCACGCCGCGTCTTTCCGCCATCTGCGACGCGCTCCGATCCGCGGGCGTGGAGATCGTCCAGAGCGACGACGTGCGAAGGGCCACCTGGGAGAAGTTCATCTTCCTCAGCGCGCTCTCGGGGCTCACCGCGCTGACTCGCAAGCCCATCGGCGAAGTGCGCGCGCACCCGGCCACCCGCGCCCTCCTCCTCGACGCGCTCCGCGAGGCCACCGCGGTGGCGCGCGCCGAGGGGGCGCGCCTCGACGAGTCCTTCGCCCAGAAGCAGCTCGAGCTGGTGGATGCCTTCCCCCCGACGATGCTCTCCTCGATGGCGCACGACCTGCTGCGCGGCAACCGGCTGGAGCTGCCCTGGTTGTCGGGAGCGGTGGTGCAGCGGGCGGAGAAGCACCACATCGCGGTCCCCGCTCACCGCACCATCTACGCGGCGCTGGTGCTGCACGCCGGCTGACTTGCCGCCGCCCCTCGCTCCGTGCGATGCACAAGAGGTGAACGACGAAGGCAGGTTGAACCGCTCGCGCCTCTTCGCGGCGCTGGATCCCGCCGACGCCGACGTGATCGTGACAGCGTGCGAGGAGCGGATCCTGGTCGGCGGCGAGGAGCTGTTCCACGAGAGCGACACCGGCGACTCGCTCTTCATCGTCGAGGGCGGGCGGGTGGACATCTTCAAGAACATCCGCGGCGACGTGGATCGGTCGCTGGCCTCTTTCGGCCCGGGCGACGTGCTCGGCGAGATGAGCTTCATCGACGGCGCGCGCCGCAGCGCCACCGCCCGCACCACCGAGGCCAGCAAGTTCCTGGCGCTCTCGCGCGAGAGCTTCGCCCGCGTGCAGAAGCGCCATCCGGCGATCGCCGCCGCCTTCTTCCACAACATGGCGGCCATCGTGGCGGCGCGCCTGCGCACCACCAATGAGCTCTACCGCGAGGCGGTGGCGTTCGGCATCGAAGCGGCTGGCGCGCACACCTTGAACCTCAAGACGTTGGCCGACGAGCTGCGCCGGGTGACGCTGCACCTGGGCGGCGGACAGCATGTCTCGGGCCGCATCCTCCAGATGGACCACCACGCGGCGGGCTATACGGTGGTGCTGAAGATGCAGGACGAGAAGCTGACGGTGATCCCGTACCACGCCATCCAGCGCATCGACCTGGCGTAGAGCCTCGACCGGCCAGGCAGGCCGTGACGCTCTCGCACACCTACCTTACAGCGAGGAGGTGAACCATGCTCTGGTTCCTCGGTGCGTTGCTCATCGTCGTCTGGGTCATCGGCCTTGCCTTCAAGGTCACCACCGGCGTCATCCATGTGGCGCTGATCGCCGGCCTCATCCTCTTCATCCTCGGCTTCTTCAAGGGCCGCAACCGGACGGTCACTCCGTAGCGGTTCTGCTAGAAGCGGCGCGTGACCCTGCTGCGAGCCGCCGATCTGTCGCTCTCCTTTGGAAGCCGCACCGTCTTCGAACGCCTCTCGCTGGTGATCGAGGAGGGCGAGCGCGTCGGGCTGATCGGCGTCAACGGCTCCGGCAAGTCGTCGCTGATGCGGATGCTGGCAGGCAGCGCTGCTCCTGATTCCGGCGAGATCCAGGTCCAGCGCGGCACGCGCATCACCTGGCTGCCCCAGGAACCGGAGTTCCCGGCTGGGGCCAGCCCGCGATCCGAGCTGACGCGGGACCACCCAGCGCACGAGGCCCGGGCGCTGCTCGATCGCCTGGGCGTGAAGGACTGGGACCAGCCCATTGCCGATCTCTCCGGCGGCGCGCGCAAGCGCGTGGCGGTGGCGGGCGCGCTGCTCACGGCGCCGGATCTCTTGATGCTCGACGAGCCCACCAACCACCTCGACGCCGACACCGTGGACTGGCTGGAGGAGGAGTTGGACCGGCTGCGGGGCGCGCTCCTGCTGGTGACCCACGACCGCTACTTCCTCGACGACCTGGTGGACCGCATCGTGGAGATCCAGCCCGGCGAAGGGCTGGTCTCGTACCCCGGCAACTACGAGGCCTATCTGGAGCAGAAGGCGACGGCGCAGGAGCAGGCTGAGACGCAGCGCCACAAGCGCGACCGCTGGATCGCGCAGGAGGTGGCCTGGCTGCGGCGGGGCGTGGAGGCGCGCAGGACCAAGAGCAAGGCGCGCATCGACCGCGCGCGCAGGTTGATGGCGGAGAAGGGGCTTTTGCGCCCGAAGACGGCGAATCTGATGACGGCTGCGGCCCCGCGCCTGGGCCACACCGTGCTGGAAGCGCGCGGCATCTCCAAGTCGTTCGAGGGCCGCAAGGCGGTGGACGGCGTGAGCCTGATCGTCCAGCGCGGCGAACGGATCGGGATCGTGGGGCGGAACGGCGCCGGCAAGACCACGTTCCTGCGCATGCTGCTGGGCGAGCTCCAACCCGATCAGGGCGAGGTGATCGCGGGCAAGAACACGCGCATCGCCTACTACGACCAGCAGCGCGCGCAGCTCGAACCGGAATGGACGGTCTACGAGAGCGCGCTCGGCGAGCGCATCCGCGGCGACGTCCGCAGCAGCGAGGACTACGTCGAGCTGGGCGGGCGGCAGGTGGCGCTGCGGGACTACCTCGAGGACCTGCTCTTCCCGGTTCCGATGCAGAAGATGCAGGTGAAGGCGCTCTCGGGCGGTGAGCGCAACAGGCTCCTGTTGGCCCGCCTCTTCCTGCGCGGCGCGAATCTGCTGGCGCTCGACGAGCCCACCAACGACCTCGACCTGGTCACGCTCAACGTGCTGGAGCAGCTCTTGCTCGGGTTCGGCGGCAGCGTGCTCCTGGTCACCCACGACCGCTACTTCCTCGACAAGGTGGCGACCGACATCCTCGCCTTCGACGAAGCGGGCAGCGCCGTCCGTTACCCCGGCAACTACGAGACGTACGTAGCGCTCCGGCCGCAGAAGGCCGCCGCGGGCCCCGCTGCGCCCAAGGCGCCGCGGCAGAAACCGGCCGCGCAGCGCAAGCCCGGAAAGCTCTCCTTCAAGGAGCAGCGGGAGCTGGAGTCGATCGAGTCGTCGATCGAGGCGGCGGAGGCCCGCAAGCAGGAGGCGGAGCGCGCGCTCGCCGACCCGGAGACGTATTCCTCCGACGCGCGGCGCGCGCCGGAGCTGCAGCGCCAGCTCGACGAGAGCGCGGCGGAGGTGGAGCGGCTCTACGCGCGCTGGCAGGTCCTTCAAGATTTGCTCACGCAAGCGTGAAGCGCGCACCCGATCGGGCTACATCGACGGCGGCGCGATCGTCGGGGCGCGGCTCCAGCCACCTCACCATCTCCTCCGTCTCCCAGGCGTAGGGCTTGCCATCGAGGCGGACCCGGCCCTCCGCCACCGCGCGGGATGCCTCCGCCAGCGGCATGCCGGCGAAGAGCGCCACCAGCGCCTCGAACTTCCATTGCCGCGCGGGATCGACGAAGCGCAGCGTCTCGCGCCCGGCGAAAGCCAGGTGGTAGGCGGCGGGACGCAAGGCCAGCCCTTCGAGGCCGAGCCGCGCCGCCACGCGCATGAGCAACTCGGTGATCTCGCGCGACAGGCCCAGACCGGGCACGTCCTGTCCCGGCAGCGGCGGGCGCTCCGCGGAGAACCGCGCCCGCGGGTTGCGCAGCGCGAGCCAGTGCACGTAGAGCATCCTCGCCCCCGCGACGTCGGCGCGTTCCAGCACGACTTCTATCAGTGCCTCGCCGCTGGGCAGGTCCATCAACCGGACCCCCTGACCCACGCCGGCGTCGCGCAGCTCGGCGCGGAACGGCCCGTAGCCCATCCGCCGCAACTCGCCCAGGATCCCGTACCTCTCGAGGGCGTGCTCCAGTCCCTCGGCGCTGTAGAACCCGAGCAACAGGTCCCGGCGGGTGGCGAGGCCGAGCTGCTGGGCCACTTCGTCCATGGCCACCGTCGGCTCGCCCAGGTCTTCCGGAGCGAGGCTCCGGGCGATGGCGGAGAAGCGGGACACCAGCGGGTCGTAGTCCAGGGGAATCGCCGCGGTGCTGCGGATCCCGAGCGCCAGGCCGGTACCCGCCAGCACGCGCCAGGCCGCGGGCGAATAGCCTCCGGCCGGCAGCCAGACCGAAGGCACGCGGAACAGCGCATCGGCCACGCGCAGGTCGCGCGAGCGGCAACCTTCCAGGGTGAGCCCGAGGCGGCCGATGGGATCCACCGCCAGCACGTCGCCGCCGGCCAGCACGAAGGCCAGATCTCCCGCCGGCATGCGCGAGAGCAGGGCCTCCAGCGCCGTCAGATAGACCGTGTCACCAGCCCGGTCGGGCAGCACCGTCTCGTCGACCGCGGGCAAGGGTCCCCACGCCGATCCGGAGAGGGAACCGATCCAGCAGGCCGGATCCCGCGCCAGGCAGGCGGCGGTGCCGTCCGGAGGATGCGCATCGAGATCGAGCACCAGCACGCGCCCGGTGAAGCCCTCGGCGCGCACCGCGGCGACGGCGATGGCCACGTCGTTGACGGGGCAGTTTCCGCCGGCGACGGCCGGTCCCGCGTGGTGGAAGCCTCCCAGGAGGTTGAGGGCGCGGCGGCCCACCTTCCGCGGATTCCGCGGCGACAAGACCTCGCGCGCCGCCTCGATGGTAGCGCCGCAGGCCAGCCGGACCGTGTTCATCGTCTCGTCGACGGGAACGTCGCTCGGGTCCAGGTTCCAGATCCGGGCCAGCGTCTCCGGCCTGCCCAGCGACTCGAGCAGCTCCGGCGTGTGTACCTTGGCCAGCTCGTCATATCCGGCCCGCCGCGGCGCGCGCAGGTTGCCCCGGCCCACCACCCTGCGCTCGAGCAGGAACCAGAGCGCGAAGTCGGCCCTGCGCGGCTCGAAGCCGGTGCGCGCCTCCAGCGAGGTCAGCGGCAGCCGGTAGTCGGACGAATGCCAGACGGCGAGGTCGCGCCCGTGCAGCCAGCGGCGCACCCGATTTTCGACGCCCGCGAGCACCGGCGCGTCATACTATGCGCGGGTGGACCGGGCCATCCTCCACGTCGACATGGACGCGTTCTATGCGTCAGTGGAGCAGCGCGACGATCCGCGGCTGCGCGGCAAGCCCGTGGCCGTGGGCGGCGCCTCGCGGCGCGGAGTGGTCTGCGCCGCCAGCTACGAGGCGCGGCCGTTCGGCGTCCGTTCCGCCATGCCGATGGCGCGGGCGCTGCGCCTCTGCCCCCAGCTGGTGGTCGTCCCTCCCGACTTCTCCAAGTATTCCCAGGTCAGCGATCAGGTCTTCGGCATCTTCCACGGCTTCACTCCCGAGGTGGAGGGGCTCTCGCTCGACGAGGCCTTCCTCGACGTCACCCGCTCGCAGACGCTGCTCGGCACCGCGCTGCAGCAGGGCCGCGAGATCAAGGCGCGCATCCGGGCGCAGACCCGGCTCACCGCCAGCGTGGGCATCGCCGAGGTGAAGTTCGCCGCCAAGATCGCCTCCGAGCTCTGCAAACCCGACGGCCTCCTCGAGGTGCCCCGGGGCCAGGTGTCCGACTTTCTCGCGCCGCTGCCCGCCTCGCGCCTGTGGGGCGTGGGCCCGCGCACCGACGATCAGCTGCAGCGGCTGGGGCTGCGCAAGATCGGCGACGTGGCGCGCGCGGACCGGCTCTGGCTCGAGGCGCAGCTCGGCTCGATGGGGCCCTGGCTGCACGATCTCGCCAACGGCATCGACGACCGCGAGGTGGAGCCGGACCTCGAGGCCAAGAGCATCGGCGCCGAGGAAACCTTCGAGGCGGACTTGGAGGGAGAGGACCTGCTCCCCTTCATCCACGAGCAGGCGCTTCGCGTCGGCGCGCGGCTGCGCCGGGCAACGGTGAAGGCGCGCTCGGTGCATCTCAAGGTGAAGTACGCCGACTTCCGCGTGGTCACCCGGCAGGAGACCCTTCCGCTGCCCACCGACGATTCCGCCGAGATCTACCGGACCGCGCTGCGCCTGCTGGGTAAGGTAGCCGCGCACCCCATCCGACTCACCGGAGTCCACGCCGGTGATCTTTGTACCGCCGCACCACAACTGGGCCTGTTCGATGCCGATCGGGAAAAGCGCGACCGACTGAACCGCTCCCTCGACGCCATCGCGGAAAAATTCGGCAACGGCGCGGTCTTGCCAGCCGATCTCCTGCCGGCTCGGAAAAAGTAGGAGGTTGTGGTCTGCGCGCGAGATTGTTGCCGACGCGCCATGTCTCGGATGAGAATGCCGGAATGAAGAAGATCGCGCGCCGCCATTCCCGCGGATTTACGCTCGTCGAGCTGATGATCGTGGTCGGCATTATCGGGCTCCTCGCCAGCGTCGCCATCCCGGGGTACCAGAAGATGACGGCGCGCGCGACGCGGACCGAGATGCAGAACATCCTCGGCAAGCTCAGACTGTCGTTCAAGAACAGCTTCGACAACAGCGGCACGTTCCTGAACGCGGGCACACCTGCGGCCGGAACACCGAGCGCCGTCAACCCCGCCGCGCCCTTTGGCGAGCCCGCGAGTTGGGACGCGACCCTGACCGGCTGGACTGAACTGCCCTTTTCCCCGGAAGGCGGCCTGAAGATGCGCTACTGGTACGTGCCGTCCGACGGCAGCGTCCAGTTTCATGTGTGCGGATCGTTCCCTGCCTTCGGCGCCAACGCCATCACCTGCGGTCCCGGCGGGCTGCTCGGCAATTACCACTACATCGAGACCTTTTATGGGAGCGGAGCGTCGGACGTCTTCGAGGTGCCGGACTTCTAGCAGCTACTTCGCAGGCACCAACGCAGCGCCCGTCAGCTTTCCCGCCGCCACGTCGAGGATTCCCGCGGTTGCTCCGTTGGGCAAAATGAGCAGCGCCTTGCTCACGCCCTTGCTGCGCAGGGTCGTCACCAGCGTCTGCAGGCGGACCGCGGAGTTGGCGACCCAATCTGCATTGACCGTCACGATCGCCGTGGCGCCCGTGATCTGGATGCGCTCCACTCCCTTGCCAGCCCCTTCGCTGGAGACCTCCGAGAGACGGGGCACGTCGAAGTAGAAGGCCTTCGCCGCCAGGAAGGCGGCGGCAGCGAGCACGACCACCATCAGGATCAGCTTCCACCGCCCCGGCTTTGCCTCGAACGTCTGGAAGTCGCGCAGCTCCGCCCTGACTGGCGCGAGCGCCTGCGTTCCCAGCGGCGGCCGCGGGCGCGGCTGCTGACCCGGAAGCTGCATGTCCGGATCGAGCGCCCCGGCCCCCAGGCGCGGCGCAGCCCCGAGCCCGCGCAGTCGGTTGGCCACTTCCTTGAAGTTGAGCAGGTCCCGGCTCAGGGCGGCGCTGGCGGCGGTGATCAGTTGCAGGCTCTCCACCGCGCCCTTGCCGATGGCCGCGTTCGCTTCCTTCTGGAGGCGCATGGTTGCCTCGTCGGCGATCCGGGTGAGGCCCGCGACCGCCGCCGCATCCACGGCGGCGCCCTGACCGGCGGCCGAGACGCGCAATCCTTCTGACGCGGCGGCGTCGAGCGCCACGCGGGCGGCCAGGGCGTCCGCGAACTGCGAGCCGGGACCTTCGCGCTGCAGGGATGCCCGCTCGTCCCCGCTCAGCATCCCGGCGATCTTCTTCGCCGACGCCGCCACGTGGGACGGCACGTCGGCGGGGACGGGCTGCTCCGCGAGCGCCTGCAGCGCGGCCGACCTGGCCGCGGCGGCATCGATGGGCGTGGGCCAGGGCGGTCCGGCGGGGACAGGAGCAGGCGCAGGGGCCGCAGGCGCCGCTTCGCCCTCGAACAGTTTGGAGAGCGGAGCCGCCTCGGCGTTGGCAGCGGGCGGAGCCGGTGGGACCTTCTCGCCGACGGGCGAGGCCGGCGTGGGCACCGGTGCGGCGGCAGCGGACGAGAGCGGCGTCGGCACCGTGCCCGCGCGCGCTGAGCGGGACGGGGTCTCGCGGGCTCCCTTCCGCTCTGCGAATCCGGGAGGGGGACCCGCTGCCGGCGCGCTGCGCGCTGTCTTCTCCGACAACGGCGTGGGCCGCGCGGGAGCGACACCCTGCGGCGGCGTGCCGGAGGAGCTCGGGGCAGGGACAGCCGGCGCGCGCCCGGTCGACGGAGCGGGCATCGCGGGGGTTCCGGCCTTCAACCAATCGCGAAGGGTGACCTCTTCGTCCGGCGCCATCCCGGCGAAGCGAATCCTCGCCGAGGGCGAGCCGCGCACCACCAGGCCCCAGCTCTGGAAGCCGTTCCACGAGAGTCGGACGGTGTCGCCCGCTTTCACCGGCAGCCCGGAGGCGGCCTCGATCCCCGAGGACGAGACGGTGGCCTGATCCACCTTCGACGCCGCGCCGCGCGTGGCCACCGCCACCGGCGCGGGCGCGGGCGCACCGTCGCCCGGCGTCCAGGAGAGTCCCACCGCCGCCACCATGCGGCTGACGAACTGCTCCTTGGGCATGGGCATGAAGAGCAGATCGCTGGCGCCCGCCCGGAAGCACTCGTCTCGCTGCGCGGCCTGCTCGCGCTGCAGCACCGCCACCAACCGGCCACCGCGGGTCCTGACCCTGGGAGCCAGCGCCTGGAGCGCGCCCGGCAAGGTCGCTCCTGCCGCACCGTAGAACAGCGCGACGGCGTCGGCGGTGTCGGCCGCGGCCTGCGCGGCAGCGGGATCGGCGAAGGGAAGCGCGTCGACCTCGAACCGGCCGCCCTCGCGAAGGCCGCTGGCGAGCGCGGGGAGCAACTTCGAGTCGGCGATGATGAGGAGACGAGGCGGAGGCAACGGTTTTCCTGTCTGCGAAACCTACCGTAGGGGCTGGGATTTGAGAAGATTCTTTCCTTCCGCTCCGCGGTAAAAATAGAGGCCACCATGCCCATCCGTACGCGCCGATGGAACGACCGACGCCTACCTGGCGACGGCCTCCGGCTGCTCGTTTGCCGCTACCGCCCGCGCGGTGTGCGCAAGGAGGACGAAACGTGGGACGCGTGGGAGCCCACGCTGGGGCCCAGCAAGGAGCTCCACGCCGCCGTCTACGGCAAGGGAGGCGCCCCCATCGGCTGGGACGAGTACCGCGCGCGGTACCTGGCCGAGATTCGCGCCCAGGCGCCGCGCATCGAGGAGCTCGCGGCGCGGGTACGGCGAGGTGAGACGATCACGCTGCTCTGCTCCAGCGCTTGCGCGGATGAGGACCGCTGCCACCGCTCGCTCTTGCGCACGCTGGTCGAAGAGGCTGTCGCTCGCTGAACACGCGGTCCGTTGGCACTGCGGGTTCCTACGCGCTCGTGATACGAGAAGATTCCATGTCGCGCAGGACCCTTTGGTTTTTTCACCGCACCGGGCCCGGCGAGATCCGGCGCATCTCCAACCCGTCGATGCAACGCTTCCTCGTGGGCGAGCGCGGGTTACCCCACGACGGCGACGGGTTCGTCCGCTGCATCGGCATGTCGCTGGAGGTGCAGCGGGGCAAGCCCGCCATCGTCTCCCGCGTGTGGTTCTCCAAGATCCGCGTCAACGCCGAGGGCAAGGTCGATCCCCACCACCGCCATGAGACCGCGAAGCTGGCGCGGGCGGAGCAGGCGGCGCAGGCGCAGACGTCGGTGGTGGCGGCGGGACATCTCTTCGCGCGGCGGCGGCTGTTGCACCTGGGCGAATGGCGGCCGGAGGAGCGCGACCTCGCCGCGCTTCGAGCCGCGGTGAATACGAAGGCCGGCAAGGAGATGCTCTAGCCGGCTATAAGGGCGCATGCCCTTCCTGATCTACGGCGCCAACGGGTACACCGGGCGCCTCGTCGCAGAGCTGGCGAAGCAGCGCGGACAAGAGCCGGTCCTGGCCGGACGCAGCGCGGACAAGGTGCGCCCGCTGGCGCAGGAGCTGGGGCTGCCCTGGCGCGCCTTTCCCCTCGAGCGCCCCGATCTCAAAGACGTGCAGCTCGTGCTCCATTGCGCCGGCCCCTTCTCGGCTACCAGCCGGCCGATGGTCGACGCCTGTCTGGCGGCGCGCGCGCACTACCTGGACATCACCGGCGAGTACGAGGTGTTCGAGGCCGTCCTCGCCCGCGACGCCGAGGCGCGCGAGCGCGGCGTCGTGCTGCTGCCCGGAGTGGGCTTCGACGTGGTCCCCAGCGACTGTCTGGCCGCCCTGCTCCATCACAAGCTGCCCTCGGCCACCAGGCTGGAACTCGCCTTCGCGACGCAGGGCCGCGCCAGTCCCGGAACGCTCAAGACCTCGCTCGAATCGCTGCCGCGCGGCGGCGCGGTCCGGCGCGGCGGCAAGCTCTTGCGCGTGCCGCCGGCGCACGAGGTGCGGGAGATCCCCTTTGCCGACAGGACGCGCACCGCCATGTCGGTGCCTTGGGGAGACCTCGCCACCGCCTTTCGCAGCACGCGCATCCCCGACATCACCGTCTTCCTGGCGACGAAGCCCAAAGCCATCCGCGCGGCTCGCCTCACCCGCTTCGCCGCGCCGCTGCTGGGGCTGGCGCCCGTGCAGCGACTGCTCAAGGACCGCATCGCGCGCAACGTGCGGGGGCCCGACGCGGAGGAGCGCGCGCGGGGGAGCGCACAGTTCTGGGGCCGCGTCTCCGACGGCGATCGCAGCGTGGAGATGACCATGACCGTGCCCGAGGGCTACACGCTGACGGCCCATGCCGCCCTGGAGTGCACGGACAGGGTCCTCCGCGGCGCCGTGCAGCCGGGAGCGTGGACGCCCTCGCTGGCATTCGGCGCCGACTTCGCCGCCTCCCTGCCCGGCGTGCGAGTCGGCGTTCGCTGACGGTCGGCACTTGCGAAGGCGCCGATCCTGTGGGCGTCTTGCACCTGTGCGCGAGCGCATCCACGCCCCGGACTTCACCTCAGCCACAGCTTGGCTGAACACCGAGCGCCCGCTCTCCATCCGCGACCTGCGTGGCCAGCTGGTCATCCTCGATTTCTGGACGTACTGCTGCATCAACTGCATGCACGTGCTTCCGGTGCTGCGCGACCTGGAGGAGCGGCACGTTGCCGACCCGCTGGTGGTCATCGGCGTGCACTCCGCCAAGTTCGACGCCGAGAAGGACGCCGGCCACATCCTCGCCGCCATGCGCCGCTACGGCGTGGCGCACCCGGTGGCCGTGGACAGCGAGATGCGCATCTGGTCGGCGTACGCGGTGCGCAGCTGGCCCACGCTGGTCTTGATCCGGCCCGACGGGACGCTGGCGGCGGTGGCGCCCGGCGAGCCCGATCCGGCGGCGCTCGAGGCCTTCGTCCGGCAGCAGCTGGAAGAAGGACGGGCCAACGGAACGCTGGCGCGCGAGCCCCTCCACGCCCTGCGGCGTCCCGCCGAACCCGAGGGTCCGCTGAAGTACCCCGGCAAGGTGGCCATCGGCGGCGAGCGCATCTTCGTGGCCGACTCCGGCCACCACCGCGTGCTGGTGCTGGACGGCAACGGCGCCGTGCAGGACGCCATCGGCAGCGGCCTGCGCGGCTTCCGCGAAGGCGCATTCGGCGAGTGCGCGCTCGACGACCCCCAGGGCCTCGCCTTCCACGACGGAGCGCTCTTCGTCGCCGACGCACGCGCCCACGTGGTGGCGCGCGCGGACCTGGGCGCGCGCAACCTGACGCGCATCGCCGGGACCGGCGAGCTGGGGCGCACACCCATCCTCGAGCGCGCGCCGGCGCTGGAGACCGCGCTGCGCTCGCCGTGGGACCTGGCCGCGCGCGGCGCCGAGCTCTTCGTCGCCCTCGCGGGCTCCCATCAGATCGCGCGGATCGAGGGCGGCTTCATCGAGCCCCTGGCAGGCAACGGCCGCGAGGCGCAGATCGACGGCCCTGGCACCCAGGCCGCCATGGCCCAACCCAGCGGCCTCTCGCTGCAGGGGGACGTGCTCTACGTGGCCGACAGCGAGTCGAGCGGCGTGCGCGCCGTCGACCTGCGCACCCGCAAGATCTACTCGCTCTGCGGCGGGCCGGGACTCTTCGACTTCGGCGACAAGGTCGGCCCCATCGAGCCCGGCATGCTGCAGCACCCGCTGGCGGTGGCGGCCACCCGCTCCGCGGGCCTCCTGGTGGCCGACACGTACAACGACAAGCTGAAGCGGTTCTCACCAGACGGCCTGCGGTTGGAGCCGTTCTACCAAGGCGATCTCGAGCAGCCCGCCGGGCTGGCGGTGCTGCCCGATGGGCAGGTGCTGGTGGCGGACACGAACCACCACCGGTTGTTGTTGCTCTCCGCCGACGGCGCCCGCGCCCGCGAGTTGCCCGTCTCTGGAGCGCCGGAACCGCAGGGCGGAGTGGCGGTGGCGGCGGAAGCGCCGCAGCCGGGCAGCGGCGCCGGGTGGTTCACCGCCATCCTCGAGGCTCCCGCGGGCGCCGGCCTGGCACCGGGCGACGGCAAGCTGATCCTCGAGATCGCGGCCCCGGAGGGATTCGAGCTCTCGGAGGGCGCCCCCTGGAGCCTTTCGCTGGAGGTCTCCCGCCGCAGCGACCTGTTGGAGCTTGCGCCCGAGCTCACCAGCGGTGAATCGCGCGGCGGCCCGCGGCAGGCCATCGAGCTGCACGCGCAGTGCGGGCATTCCACGGACGTGGAGTCGGAGGTCGTCGCCACGCTGCGGACCGTGGCCTGCGACGCGCGCGACCACGCCGCGTGCTGGCCGGTGCGCAACTCCTTCCGAATCCCGTTGCGGCTCCTGGCCCGCGGCCAGCCAGAGGTGCGCTTCCGGCTTCCGCTGGAGCTTCCGAAGTGAAAGCCGCCGCCGCCCCGCGCATCCTCTCGGTCGAGCAGGCGTTGCCGCCGCACTTCGTCGATCAGGAGACCCTGCTTGCCACCTTCCGCGGCCTCTGGGGGCAGAAACACTTCAACCTCGATCGGCTGGAGCAGCTGCATCGCGCCGTGCGCGTGGGCGGGCGGCATCTGGCGCTGCCGCTCGAGGAGTACGCGGCGCTGCAGAGCTTTGCCGACCGCAACGCAGCCTGGACCCGCGCCGCCACCGCGCTGGGGGCCGAGGCGGTGCGCAAGGCGCTGCTCGCCGCCGACGTCGCGCCGGCGCAGGTGGACCACCTCTTCTTCGTCACCGTGACCGGCATCGCCACTCCCTCCATCGACGCGCGCATCGTCGAGCCGCTGGGGCTCCGCCCCGACGTGAAGCGCATTCCCATCTTCGGGCTCGGCTGCGTGGCGGGTGCCGCCGGCCTGGCCCGCGCTTGCGACGTGCTCCGCGGCGCGCCCGGAGAAGTGGCCGTGCTGCTGGCGGTCGAGCTGTGCTCCTTGACGCTGCAGCGCGAGGACCTCTCCATCCCCAACATCATCGCCAGCGGCCTCTTCGGCGACGGCGCCGCTGCCGCGGTGATCGACGGCGGCGCGCGCGGCCGCGGCCCCCGCATCGCGGCGACGCGATCGGTCTTCTATCCGGGCACTGAGCGGGTGATGGGCTGGGACGTGGTCGATTCCGGCTTCAAGGTGGTGCTCTCGCCCGCCGTACCGCAGCTGGTGCGCGAGCGGCTGCGCGCCGACGTGGACGGCTTTCTGGAATCGCAGGGTCTGCGGCGATCCGACATCGCACATTGGATCTGCCACACCGGCGGCCCCCGCGTGCTCGAGGCCTTCGAGGAGGCGCTGGAGCTGCCCCGCAGCGCCATGCAGCTCAGCTGGGATTCGCTGCAAGGGGAGGGCAACCTCTCCTCGGCCTCGGTCCTCTTCGTGCTCTCCGATCTGCTGCGGTCCTCCGCCGCCTCGCCCGGCGACAAGGGACTGCTGCTCGCCATGGGGCCCGGCTTCTGCTCCGAGCTGGTGCTGCTGCAATGGTGACCGCGTACCTCGTCTTCCTGGCGCTCTTCGGGGTGGAGCGCATCGCCGAGCTGCTGCTCTCGCGTCGCAACGCGCGCATCGCCTTCTCCCGCGCCGGCGTGGAGAGCGGGGCCACGCACTTCCGCGCCATGGCCGCGCTGCACGCCCTCTTCCTGCCCGCCTGCGCAGCCGAGGTGATCCTCCTGCGCCGTCCTTTTCCCGGCACCCCTGGCCTTTTGGCGGCGGCGGTCGCGGTGCTCGCGCAGGGGCTGCGCTGGTGGGCTATCTCCGCGCTCGGCTGGCGTTGGAACGTGCGCGTCATCGTGGTGCCGGGCGAGGCACCGGTGCGCCGCGGGCCCTACCGGTTCCTGCGCCATCCCAACTACCTGGCGGTTGCGGCGGAGATGCTCTGCGTGCCGCTGGTCCATGGCGCCTGGATCTGCGCGCTGGTCTTCTCCGCGCTGAACGCCGCGCTGCTGCGCGTGCGCATCCGCGCCGAGGAGCGTGCGCTGGGACGGCCGTGGGAGCAGGCTTTCGAGAACGTGCCGAGGTTCATCCCGCATGGATGAGGTGCTGGGCGAGATCCGGCGGGTGCTGCGCGAGGAGCTTGGCCTTTCGCGCGAGGCGCGCCCCGACGACGACCTGATCGCCGACCTGCAGCTCGATTCGGTGGGCCTGCTCACGCTGGTGGTCGGGCTGGAGGACCGCTTCCGCGTCGTGCTGGCGGAGGAGGACGCCGCCGCCGTGCGCACGGTGCGCGATCTCGCGGCGCTGGTCGCGCAGCGCCGCGGCGAGGCGGCGGCATGCTGAGCGGCGGACCACCCATCGCGCCGCGCCACCGCACCCTCGGGGACGCGTTGCGGGCAGCGGCTGCGTCGCGGTTGGGGCTGACCTTTCTCGACGCCCGCGAGCGGGAGACGGAGCTGTCCTTCGCCGAGCTCTACGAGCGGGCCCGGCGGGCAGCGGGCGGCCTGCGCGAGCTGGGCATCCGGCGCGGCGACCGCGTGGCCATCGTGCTCTCGACCGGCCCCGCGTTCATGGACGCTTTCTTTGGCGCCGTGCTCGCCGGCGCGGTGCCGGTGCCGCTCTACCCGCCCGTGCGGCTCGGGCGGCTGGAGGAGTTCCACGGGCGCACGGCGCGCATGCTGCAGGCTTGCGGCGCGACCGTGGTGTTGAGCGACGCCCGGATCTCGCGCTTGCTCGGCGTGGCCGTCGCGCAGGCGCGGCCGCCGTTGGGTTTGCGGCAGGTGCCGCACGGGCCGCCCCTCGAGGAATCCGCCGAGCCGGGAGATCTGCTGCTGATCCAGTTCTCCTCGGGCGCGACGGTCGATCCCAAGCCGGTGGCCCTGAGCCACGAGAACGTGCTCTCCAACATCGCGGCCATCCAGAGCATCATCCCGGGCGACGACGCGCAGGCCGGCGTCTCCTGGCTGCCGCTCTATCACGACATGGGATTGATCGGATGCCTGCTGCTGGCGGTAGCGCGGCCCGGCCCGCTGACCTTGATCCCGCCGGAAGTGTTCCTCGCGCGCCCATCCATCTGGCTCCGCGCCATCTCCCGCAAGCGCGCCACCATCTCGGTCGCTCCCAACTTCGCGTACGGCCTGAGCCTGCGGCGCATCCGCGACGACGAGCTGGAGGGCGTCGATCTCTCCTCCTGGCGCTTCGCGCTCAACGGGGCCGAGCCGGTGGCTCCCGCCGTGCTGCGCAGGTTCGCCGCCCGCTTCGGCAGTCGCGGATTCGACGCCCGCGCGCTGATGCCGGTGTACGGCCTCTCCGAGGCTTCGCTGGCGGTCACCTTCACGCCGCCAGGGCGGGGACCGCGCTCGCTGCCCACGGACGCGCGTGAGCTGGCTTCGGTTGGACGGCCGCTCCCAGGGATCGACGTCGACGTCCGCGAGGGCCGCATCTTCGTCCGCGGTCCATCGGTGATGCAGGGCTATTTCGGAAACCCCGCCGCCACCCGGGAGGCGCTGCGGGAGGGGTGGCTGGATACGGGAGATCTGGGGTTCGAGGAGGGCGGCGAGCTGTTCGTCGCCGGCCGCGCCAAGGAGATCATCATCCTGCGCGGCCGCAACCATGCGCCCCAGGAGTTCGAGGAGGCGCTGGACGGGGTGGCGGGCGTCCGCCCCGGATGCGCGGCGGCGGTGCCGCTGGCCACCAGCGAGGGCGAGGAGCTGGCGCTCCTGGTTGAGACCGACGGGCCGGCGGACGCCGAGGCCATCCGCGCGCGCGTGGCCGAGCGCACGGGTGTGCGCGCCCACGAGGTCCGCTTGCTGGCGCCGGGAACGCTGCCCCGCACCTCCAGCGGCAAGCTGCGCCGCGCCGAGGCGCTGCGGCAGCTGCAGGCCGGCGAGCTGCGCCCTCCGGCCCCGGTGACGCTCCTGCACCTGGCCCGGGAGACGGCGCGCTCGCTCCTGGCACGGCGGAGGGCCCGGGTTGACCGCTGACGTGGTGATCGCCGGCGGCGGGCCGGCGGGACTTGCCGCCGCCATCTGCTGTGCCCGCCGCGGCTTTCGTGCCCTGGTCCTGGAGCGGACCGCCGGCCCCACCGACAAGGCGTGCGGCGAAGGGCTGATGCCGTCCGGAGCGCGGGAGCTGGCCAGGCTGGGCGTGCGTCTGCCCGAGGGCTCGTGCGCGCAATTCCGCGGCATCCGCTACCTTCAAGAATCCGGGAGCGAGGCGGAGGCGCGCTTCCCGGCGGGCGCGGGCCTCGGCATCCGCCGCACCGTCCTCTCCAAGGCGCTGCGCGAGCGGGCCGTCGAGTGCGGGGCGGAGGTGCGCCAGGACGCCGTGCTCTCGGCCCGGGCCGCCGCACAGCACGTCGAGATCGAGGCGGGCTCCGGAGCGCTGCGCGCGCACCTGCTCGTCGCCGCCGACGGCCTCCATTCGCCGCTGCGCCGGGCCGCCGGCCTGGAAGCGCCGGTCGAGGCGGGCGCGCCGCGCTTCGGGCTGCGCCGCCATTTCCAGCTCGCGCCCTGGACCGACCTCGTCGAGGTCCACTGGACCGCCGGCGTAGAGGCCTACGTGACGCCGGTGGGGCCCCGCTCGGTCAACGTGGCCTTCCTCCGGAGCCGCGACACCTCCGACGGCTTCGAGGCGCTGCTCCCGCGCTTCCCCGCGCTCCAGCAGAGGCTTGCGGGCGCGGCCGCGCAGTCCGAAGTCCGCGGCGCGGGGCCGCTGCGCCAGCGCGCGCGTGCACGCCACGGCGAACGCCTGGCGCTGGTCGGCGACGCCGCGGGCTACGTGGACGCGATCACCGGCCAGGGGCTTTCGCTGGCCTTCGCTTCGGCGGCGATGCTGGCGGAGGCGCTGCCCCGGAACCTCGCGGAGGACCTGGGGCCCGCTCTGCGTCGCTACGACGCCGCGGTACAGGCAGGATGGCTGCGGTACGCGGTGCCCGCGCATGCGCTGGTGGCGCTGTCGCGGCGGCCGGCGCTGCGGCGAGAGGCGATCCGGGCGGTGGCAGCGATCCCGGGAGCGTTCGGCGCGCTGGTGCGGGTGGTTGGGTAAGTGGATCGGGGACGAGATGTGACGGCGGTCGCTTGCAGCCGGCCCCCTTCGCTATAGTCTCGATCCGATGCCCCCCGTCGAATCGAAGTCCCGCGACGAAGCCGGGCAGGCCGCGCCGGATGCGAGTACGCCGCCTCCTGCGCGCGAGGCGACACCGCAGACGCCGACGCCGCTGGGCATGCCGCGCATCCCGGTGTCCGACCGGTACGAGATCCAGGCCACCATCGGCGCGGGCGGCATGGGCAAGGTCTACAAGGCCTTCGACCGCAAGCTGAAGCGGCTGGTGGCGCTCAAGTTCCTGCACGGGGGCGACGCAGCGCTGGAGAAGCGCTTCCTGCAGGAGGCGCAGGCGCAGGCGCGCGTCGACCACCCGAACGTCTGCAAGGTCTACGAGGTCGGCCGCGTCGACGAGGAGCCCTACATCGCGATGCAGTTCATCGAGGGGCGCACGCTGCGCGACGCCGCGCGGGATCTCTCGGTGCGCGAGAAGCTCGAGCTGGTCCGCGACGCCGCGCGCGCGGTGCACGCCGCCCACCAGCTGGGGCTGATCCACCGCGACATCAAGCCCGCCAACATCCTGGTCGAGCAGGGTCCCCTGGGGCTCCGGCCTTTCGTCACCGACTTCGGCCTTGCTCGCGATCTGGAGGCTCCGGGCGACACCATCCAGGGCACCCTGCTGGGAACGCCGCAATACATGGCCCCCGAGCAGGCGCGCGGCGAGTTGAACCGGCTGGACGCCCGCACCGACGTCTACGGCCTCGGGGCCACCCTCTACGAGACGCTGACGCAGCGGCCCCCGTTCGACGGACCCACCCACCTGATCACGCTCTACCGGATGCTCAACGAGGATCCCGCGCCGCCGCGCAAGCTCGCCAAGGACCTGCCGGTCGACATCGAGAGCGTGGTCCTCAAGTGCCTGGAGAAGGACCCGGCGCGCAGGTATGCCGGCGCCGACGCGGTGGCCGACGATCTGCAGCGGCTGCTCGACGGCGAGCCGGTGCGGGCGCGGCCGGTGGGGCCGCTCGGGAAGGTGCTGCGCAAGGCGCGCCGCCACAAGATCTCGGCATCGATCCTGGCGGCCGCCGCGGCGCTTCTGTTGTTGCCGCAGATCCGGGCGGCGGTGCGCGCGGCGCCGCTCGCCGTCGCGGTGGCGGACTTCGAGAACCAGACGGGGGACGAAGGACTGGACGGCCTCTCGGGAATGCTGATCACCTCGCTGGAGCAGTCGCAGCGGCTCTCGGTGCTCACCCGGTCCCGGATGTTCGACCTGCTCCGCCAGCAGGGGCACGCGGACACGGCGCGCATCGACGAGACCGTGGGGCGCGAGGTGGCGCAGCAGGCCGGCGCGCAGGCGCTGCTCCTCGCCACCATCCGCAAGTTCGATCAGCTCTACGTGATCGATCTCAAGATCCTCGACCCGCGCACCAACCGGTACGTGGCGGCGCTCCAGGAAAAAGGAACCGGCAAGGAATCGGTGCCGCCGCTCATCGACAAGCTCTCCGCCGCCGCGCGGCGCGCGCTCAAGGACCAGGAGGCGGTCCCGCAGGCGCTGGTGGAGGACGTCACCACCCGCAGCCTGGAGGCATACCAGCACTACTTCCACGGCCAGGAGGCGGTGGATCATCTGCAGTTCGCGCGCGCGGTGGACCAGTTCCGCTCGGCGCTGCAGATCGACCCGCAGTTCGCGCTCGCGTGGTTCGGACTGGCCTACGCCTACATGTGGGAGCACGACGGGCCGCGCGCGCGCGACGCCATCCAGCGGGCCCTGCAGCTGTCCGACAAGCTGCCCGAGAAGGAGAGGATGCTGGCGCGCGGCGTACGCGGCAGCGTGTTCGCCCGCGGCCAGGAGGCGTACGACGCGTACAAGGACTGCGTGAAGCGCTGGCCCGCGGAGAAGGAGTGCGCCTTCATGCTCGGCGACGTCATCTTCCACGCCGGGTATGCCAGGCACGCCGTGCCGCTCTTCGTCGATGCGCTGCGGCTCGATCCCTCGATGGAGCGCGCCCATCAGCACCTGATCTGGTCGTATCAGCTGCTCGGCAACGGCGACGCCATGCTGGCGGCCGCGCGCGAATATGCGCGCCGGGTGGAGAACGCCGAGTCCTGGGGACACCTGGGGCGGGCCCAGGCGGCGCTCGGCTCCAGCCAGGAGGCGCGGCGCACCTTCGAGAAGGCTGCCCTGCTCTTCCCGAACAGCGCGATTCCGCCGGCGGACCAGGCTGCGCTTCTGGCGTGGCAACTCGACATCGACGGCGCGGTGGCGCGCCTCGCGCCGCTGCTCGAGCGCGAGCGTCCCACCCGGGATCGCCTGCTCGGGCACATGACGCTGGGCGGCGTCCTGGTGCAGGGCGGGCGCGCACGCTCCGCGGCAGCGGCCTTCGAAGAGGCGGCCGCCGACGCTCGCGAGTCGCAGGACGGCGAAGCCGAGGCCATCGCGCTCGCCGCCGACGGCCTGGTGCACTTCCTCTACCTGCACGATGCGGAGGGGGCGCGCCGCATCGCCCGCGATGCCGTGGCGCGCGGCGTGCCGGAGACGATGTTCGGGTTCGTCTATCCGCTCCTCGGCGACATCGACGCGTATGCGCACGTGCTGCAGAGCGTGGGCGACCCGCTGGCGGAGGCATCCGTCGCCACCTTCCGCAAGCACGCCAACGGCGAGTGGGCAGGAGCGGCCGAAGGCCTCGAGGGTTTGCTGGACAAGTCGCCCTTTCGCGACTTCCTCAGCTACCTGCTCGCAGACTGCCGCATGCACGCGCGGCAGGATCGCGAAGCCATCGCCACGCTGGTGCGCGCGCAGTCGATGTTCCCCGGCGTCACCGCGCCCGGGCCGGGCTACGCGGGGATGTTCCGCGGCCGCGCCGACAACCAGCTTGCCGCCCTCTACGAGCGGACGGGCCAGCCACACCTCGCGCTGCAGGCCACGAGGCGCTTCCTGAACCTCTGGTCGAAGGCGGACGCCGATCTCCCCGAACTGCGGGAGGCACAGGCGCGCCTTTCGCGGCTGCAGACCGGAGGCGACATCCCGGCGCGTTGAGGAACCGAAATGCCCGCGGATGTGCGATTGTTCCGATCCCATGGACAGGAAGCGATCGCTCTGGGTGGTGGTGGGCGTTGCTGCGCTCGCGCTGGTGCTTGGATCGGCGTTCTACCTGCACCGTCCGAAAGTGGAGCCGCAAGCCGCCCCCGCGCAACCGCAGGCCGCTGCGCAGCAGTCGGACGCGCCGCTGCCCCCCGCGCAGAAGACGGACGCGGATGCGCGCAAGGACCTGGCTGCCCTCTCCTCGCGGCCCGAGTGGGCCAGGTGGCTCGCCGCCTCCGACCTGCTCGACCGCTGGGTGGTGGTGGTGGACAACGTCGCCGAGGACGTGAGCCCCCGCAAGCAGATGGACTTCATCGAGGTGTCGCCGCAGAAGGCGGAGAAGCTGAACTACGCGCGCTACGACGCGGTGGCCGAGGTGATCGCGTCGATCGACGCGAAGGGGCTTGCGCAGGTGCTGCGCGAAATCCATCCGCTGATGGAGACGGCCTACCACAAGCTCGGGTATCCGGACCGCAAGTTCAACGACGTCCTGGCCCGCGCATTGAAGCGGGTGATCGACGCGCCGGTGATGACGCAGCCGCCGAGGCTCGAGCCGAAGGGCGCCAACTTCCGCTTCGCGGACGACAAGCTGGAATCGCTCGGGCCGGTGGAGAAGCATCTGTTGCGCATGGGGCCGCGGAACACCAAGCTGGTGCAGGGAAAGGCGCGCGAGCTGGCCGCCGCGCTGGACCTGCGCATCATCGCCTCGCACTGATTTACTGACCTAGAAAGCCTGCCGGATGGCGAGGGCTCCGCCCTTGTCGAACTTCGCCTTCGACGACCAGCCCACCCCGAAATACGCGTCCAGCTGGAACTCGTCGATGATCAGCGCGTGCGCGCCGATCCCCAGCGCGTTGGCGAGGCCGAGCTTGTCGTCCCGGTTGGTGGTCCGATCGATGGCCCCGAACGCCACGGCGTTGTGGAAGATGCCCAGCTTGAACACGTCGCGCAGCAGCGAGAAGCGGTACTCCAGATCCAGCCCGGCATATCTGCGGACGTAGATTCCGGCGAAGGGTCCTCGCAGCACCTCGCTGCCGACGGAGCTCTCCTCAGGGAAGACGACGGCGCCGGTGCGGGAGCTGCCGCGCATCTCCACCCAGAGCTCGTTCCAGCCGAAGGCGAACATCTTCTGATAGGCGCCGGAGAGGTGCACCGTGGTCTCGCCGCCGTTCCGGGAAGGGCCATAGACGCGCGCCCCCAGGGAGAGCAGGTGGTGGCGGTCGCGCCGCAGCGAGGCCGGGTTGAAGTTGAGCGTGAGATTGGCTTCGCCGTACTCGCGCGTCTGCGCGAGCCGGAACGAGGAGTCGAACGTCGGCGCCAGCACCGCCGGCGTAAGGCCGTAGAGAAGGCGCCGCTCGACGCCGGCGCCCAGCGAGGCGCGGATGTGCGGGATGGGCATGAAGAGGATCTGCGCCGCCGCGTCCAGCGTGGAGAACATGAAGCTGTCCAGCCCCAGGTCGGGGCGCTGGTTGTCGGCGAGCTGCGCCCTGCCTCGCAGCGAGGGCCGCAGGACCGAGGCGATGGAGGGAAAGTCGTACTCGCCCTCGCCCAGCGCGCGGGTGAAGGAGAAGTCCGATCCGCTCCCGTCCAGGTGCTGTCGGAACGCCCCGGCAATGCGCCCTCCCAGCTGCCAGCGGTCGTCCTCGAAGAGCAGGTGTCCGGAGTGGTAGGTGGCGCCCACCGCGCCGCCCTCCACCGAGTCGACCTCCAGCTCCGGGGAGATGCCCGGCCGGAAGGCTCCGGGCTGCACCAGGATGTGCAGCTCGTAGGGGCGGCCTGGCCGCACCACTCCAAACGAATAGCGCTCGACCGGCTCGATGTCGTCGAGCTGCACCTGGGCGGGTGCGTCCGGCACCGGCACGATCTCGTAGGCGAACTCCGCGAGGCCCATCCGCTTGGCCAGCATGCGCAGCTGGCGCTCCAGCTCGAAGCGGTTGAAGACGTCCTGCTGCAGGTGCAACTCCAGCCGCAGCCGCAGCGTCTCGAAAGCGCCGCCGCCGAGGAAGATCACCTTGTCGAGCCGGCCCTCGTCGATGTCGACGACGATCTGCTCCCCCTGGGCGTGCGCGCGCACGATGGCCAGGCCATAGCCGGCGCGATGGAGGAAGCGCGAGATGCGGGCGGCGATCTGCCGCGCGTTCTCCTCCGTGGCGCGGGTATTGGCCGGCAGGTCCAGGTAGCTGGTGTACACGTCCTCGAGCAGCGCGACGTTGCCGCGAAGGACCAGGAGCGGCGCCAGCAGCAGGGCGGCGAACATTTCAGCTTCGATCCGCGAGCCGGACGACGAAGCGCAGGCCGGACCAGGTCTCGTCGATGGCGCAAACCTTGTTGTCCACCAGCCCCTGCGCGAGGCCGAATCCGCGAACCTGGGCCTCGGTCAGATCGGTGGACACGCCGGACGCCTTCTTCGGCCACGCGATCCAGAGCCAGCCGTCCTGGCGCAGCGCCTTGCGCGCCGCCGGAAACTTCCGCGACAGCTCCGCGGTGTTCCGGGTGAAGAGGACGATCACGTCGGCCTCGCCGCGCGGGCGCGGCACCACGCCCAGGACGCGGGCGAACCCTTCCGGCTGGCCGACGAGGCGCACGCGGGACCCGTCGCGAATGCCCAGCTTCTGCGGCAGGGGCGTTCCGGAGTAGCCGGCCACGGAATACTCGTACCACAGCGTCGAGCGTAAATCGGGGACACGATACGGAATGGATCGTATTGTGTCCCCGATTTGCGGCTAGCGCTTCCGCGCGGCGGCCCGGCCGCCCTTGCGTCCTGCGGCCCGCTTTTGCGACCGGCTTCCGCCGCGGCTGCCGGCGCGATGACGGGCGCGGCTTCCGCCGCGGGTCTCGCCCTTCTTGCGGCGCGTCTTGTTGGTGGTGGCCGCCGCGATGCGCTTGGCAGTGCCGGTGCTTCGGCCGCGCGCCTTCGCGGACCGCTTGATCTTCTCGTACTGCCGGTTTCGCTTCGAGCTTCCAAAGCTTCGCTGCGCCATTCCGCTTCTCCTTGTCCGCGCGCCGAAGGGCGCACCTCCCCCCGTGCGCGACAAGCTATGCATCCGCTTTCTCTAATGAAAGGGGGACGAGCAGGAGAAGCAGCGGCACCAACTCCACAAGCGCGGCCCAGCCGTAGAGCGGAGATGCGCTGTGGAATCGATCATAGCCTGCTCCGGAAAGCGCGTATCCGAGCGCGTTGCCGGCGCCGAAGACCACTGCGGAGAAGAGAGCCTGCCCGGTGGCGCGCAGCCGGACCGGCACGATCCGCTGCATGGCCTCCACCGCGCATCCCCACCAGAGGCCAAAGGAAAGCGCATGCAGGAGCTGCAGCGAGACCAGCGCAAGGGCGCCGTGCGCGCGCGCCAGAAGCGCCCAGCGCACCGCCGTGCCCGCGAAGGCGACGGCAAGGAGGGCCCGCAGCCGGAAGCGGCGGGAGAGCGCTGGAAAGGCCATCAGCATCGCCGTCTCGGCGAGCACCCCCAGCGCGAGCCCCGCCCCGGTCACGCCGGAGGAGTGCCCGGAATCGCGCACCAGCACGCCGAACATGAGGTGATACGGCCCGCACGCGCCCCAATGCACGGCGCACATCGCCAGGAGGACCAGCAACGCCGGATTGCGCAGCAGCGCCGCCGTGTCGCGCCAATGCGGCCTGTGTTCCGCCAGCGGCGTGGTCGGAAGTCCTTGCGCGAGCGCGCTGAAGCAGGCGACGCAGGCAAGATACGAGAGCGGCACGGCGCGGTCCGCGAGGCGATCGCCGCGCAGCGCCAGCACGAGGCCCAGCCCCTGCGCCGTCACCACGAATCCCAGCGAGCCCCACAGCCGGGTTCGCGCATAGCTGTGACCGTCCTCGCGCTTCACCGCCTCCACCGCGGTGGAGTCCAGGAGCGGCACGATGGCGCCGGAGAAGAGCGCGGAGAGCACGAGCAGCAGGCCCACCTGCGCCGGAGTGCGCGCAAAGGGCAGCCCGCTGAGCGCGAAGAGCGTGCCCGCGCTGCAGACGGCCAGCCCCCGGGCGGGCGTGCCCAGGCGGTCGGCGATGGAGCCCCACACCAGCGCGGCAGGCGCCGCCACCGCCTGCTGCGCGAACGTCACCGTGCCGATCTCCTGGCCGCTGAAGCCCAGGCCGCGCAGGTAGGGCGCGAAGTAGGAGGAAGGTTCCGACAGAGGCGTAATAGAGGAAGTAGAACCAGCGCAGCCGGACGATCATTCAGGCGCGTCTTCCGGCTCCATCGTGCACAGCAGCGGGAAGGCGGCCTGCTCGGCCAGCGCCATCGTCTGCTGCACCTTGGTCTCGGCGATCTCGAACGTGTAGACCCCTGCCACCGCCATGCCGTGCGTGTGCGCGTGCAGCATGATGGCGCTGGCGTCGGCGTCGGACTTGGAGAAGATCTCCTTGAGCACCAGCACCACGAACTCCATCGGCGTGAAGTTGTCGTTGTGCAGGATCACCTTGTAGAGCCGCGGCCGCGCGAGCTTCGGCTTCGCCTTCGTCTTCGGCTCTGCGACGCCCACGTCGCCCTGGGGTTTGCGGGGGCTCATGACGCTGCCTTGAATATAGGCGACTCGCGCATCGCGCGCGCGATGTTCTCCGACCGGGCAGGCGTCTCGGCGGCCAGGTGCTCGCGCACGGCGCGGTCCATGGCCGCGTCGGTGAAGGCGTGCGCCGACCAGGTGAGCGCAGGCAAGAAGCCCCGCGCGTGCTTGTGCTCGCCGCCCGCCCCGCCCTCGAAGACCTCGACGCCGCGGGCGATGCACTCGGCTATGGAGTGGTAGTAGCAGACGTTGAAGTGCAGGAAGGGGTGCTCCTCGAAGGCGCCCCAGTAACGGCCATAGAGGCGCGTCGCGGAGGCCACGTTGAAGGCGCCCGCGATCAGCTTTCCCTCGCGAAACGCGCCCACCAGCTCCAGCGCGTCGGGCATCTGGGCGAAGATCAGCTGGTAGAACTTCTCATTCAGCCACCGGCGCCCCCACATCAGCTTGTCGACGGTGCTGCGGTGGAGGGCGTGCGCCGCGCGCGCCCACTTCGCCGTATCTCGCAGCAACTCTTCCCCACGGACCGTCCGGATCTCGATGCCCTGCTCCGCCGCCGCCGCCATCTCCCGGCGGAGCATGTGCCGGCGCTTGGAATTGAAGCGGCCCAGGAAATCGGCCATCGACCGATACCCCTCGTTGCGCCAGTGGAACTGGTACGACACCCGCAGCGCCATGCCGGCCTGCTCCAGCTCGCGAGCGCCCTCCTCGTCGGGGAAGAGCACCTGCCAGGTGGGGAATCCCCCCTGTTCGCAGACCCGGCGCGCCGCCCGCGCCATCTTGCCGACGCAAGATGCCCGGTCCTCGCCCGGCGCCACCAGGACGCGCTCTCCGGTGCAGGGCGTGAACGGCACGGTCAGCGCCAGCTTGGGGTAGTAGCGCACGCCGCCGCGAGAGATGGACCCGGCCAGATCCCAGTCGCGCGCGAAGTCCCCGTCGCTGTCGTCCTTGGCCCAGGCGGGGGCCACGGTGATGACCTGCCCCGCCCGGAAGAGCGCCAGGTGGCGCGGGATCCAGCCCGTCCGGGGCGCGGCGCATCCCGACTTTTCCAGCGCCGAGAGCCATGCGTGCCGCATGAAGGGCGTTGCGCGGGGCCCCAGCAAGGCATCCCATTCGGCGCGGGGAATCTCGTCCAGGCTGTCTAGGACCCGCAGTTCTTCCCGGGGCATGGAAGCGTCTTGACGTAGCGCGCCGGACCCCGTGTCGCAACCCGCCGGCGGATGTGGGAGCGCCTCCGACTGTCCAGCACTTGTCACGACCTCGGACCCCGAGGTAGATCGATCGGCGGACGAGCGGGGGCTTGTAGGGGCCCGTGAGCGTCCGGCCGGGCGGGCGTCTTTCCGAGATTCCACCGCCATTCAGGCGTCCGGTCGAGGGGGAGGAGAGCCAATGATTTCCGCACTCGTGGCGCTCGCCGTGCTCGCGGCCGCAGACGTTCGCGCCAAAAATCACCAAGACGGTAACATTCTTGTCGCACTGGAACAACCCAAAAGCGCCGGCGCGCGACAGGAACCCGCGGCCGTGGCGGGCGACGGAAAGATCCAGCACACGCCGCTGCAGAAGACGGCGCGCGGCGAAAACGTGGTGATCAACGCGAAGATCCAGGATCCCTCGCATCTCTTCGCGCCGCTGGTGTTCGCGCGCAAGGCGGGGACCGAGCGGTACGACGCGTACACCATGCGCGACGGCGGCCGCCGCGGCTTCCAGGCGCGCCTGCCTTCTTCGATCCTCTCCGAAGGCACCTTCGAATACTTCATCGAGTCCCAGCACGAGGAGGGCGTCGCCACGCGGGCGGGGTCGCCGCGGCAGCCCTTCTCCTGCGTCGCCTTCGATCCGCCGCTCCAGCCCGTCGCCTACACCCTGCGCACGCGGGAACCCGGCGCGGAGGTGAAGGTCGACGGAAACGACGCCGGGCGGACGCCCACCACGGTCTCGCTGCTGCCCGGACCGCACACGGTCACCGTGACGACCGCCGACGGCCGGAGCGCCGAGCAGCAGCTCGAGGTCAAGGGCCGTCGCGCCGAGTTGGACCTGGTCCTGGAGCTGCCGAAGGATGCCAGCGCGCCCGGCATCCTGACGGTGCGCAGCGACCCGACCGACGCCAACGTGCTCATCGACGGCGTCTTCTCCGGCCGCACACCTTTCCGCGGAGAGCTGCGCGAAGGGGAGCACCTGGTCGCGGTGGAGATGGAGGGCCGCCTGCGCGAGGAGCGCAAGGTGTTGGCGCGCAACGGCCGCGACGCCCAGTTGCTCATCGGCCTCGCCCCGGTTGCCCGCGGAGCGGCCCTGAGCGTCGATTCCGACCCGCCCGGCGCCACCGTGCTGATCGACGGCAAGCCGCAGGGCCGTACGCCGTTCGTTTCACCGGTCGTGGCAGGGCGTCACCAGCTGCTGCTCCAGCAAGAGGGCCGCCGCGACGTCAGCACCGATTTCGAGATGCCGAAGGATCGCGACTTCTCCATCCGCCTTGCGCTGCCGCCCACCGCGCACGGGGCTTCCCGCCTGACCATCACCTCCGCCCCGGCGGGAGCGACGCTCACGCTCGACGGAACGGAGGTCGGGGTGACCCCGTGGTCGGGCGAGACGAAGCCCGGCAGCCATCGGGTCTCGGTGGTCGCGAGCGGCTTCGTCAAGGAAGACCGCGCGGTGCAAGTCTTGGTGAACCGCGACACCGAGCTGGCCTTCGCGCTGGGGCGCGCGCCCGGGCCGGCGCGCCTGCACGTGGAGACCGAGCCTCCGGGCGCGTCGGTGCGCATCGACAGCGCCGAGGGCCGGCAGGCTCCGTTCACGGCGGAGGTGCAGCCCGGCGAGCATCAGCTGGAAGTCTCGCTGGCGGGCCACCGGACGGTGGCACAACAAGTGACTCTCGACGCCGGACAAGGCCTCTCCCTGCGCTTCGCGCTGCAGGCGGTGCGGGCGCAGGAGCCGCCGCTGATCGCCGTCTCGTCGGATCCGGCAGGGGCGCGCATCTACCTCGACGGCAACCTGGTGGGAACCACGCCGGTGAAGCTCCGCGCCACGCCGGGCCAGCACGAGGTGAAACTGGCCCTCGACGGCTACGTGCCGCGGGTGACGCGACCGAACATCCCCGCCGACCGCGACTTCGAGATGCGGGTCACCGCCATCCTCAAGCCGGTGCGCGGCGTGGAGCAGAAGCAGCACGCGCCCACGGTCGACGAGCTCTACCAGGCGCAGGTGCAGTCGGCGCACGCGGCCTACGTGAAAGGTGACCTGGAGGGCGCGCTTTCGGGATACCGCTCGGCCTACCAGTACAAGCCCGACCCGCGCGTGCTCTTCAACATCGCGCAGATGCGGCGCAAGCTGGGCCGGTTCGAGGAGGCGGCGACCACCTACCGCGACTTCATCGGGCAGGCGGACAAGAAGAAGAAAGGCGCCACCCAGAAAGAGCTGCTCGCGGAGGCGAAGCGGCAGCTGGCCGCCTGCGAGGCGAAGCTGGTTCCTTCGCTGGCCGAGGCGCCCGTCCCGGAGGACACCACCCCGCCCAGGCTCCAGCACGAGCCGGTGCGCAGCGCGCTCCGCGGCCACTCGCTGCGCGTGCTGGCCGACGTCACCGACGACCGCAGCGGCGTGGGCAGCGTGGAGGCCTGCTGGCGCAACGCCTTCGGCCGCGACTTCGAGTGCCACGCCATGGGCAACGTCAGCGGCGACCGCTACGGCATCGAGGTGCCGGCGCGGGTGGTGACCGACGGCTTCGCCTACTACCTCCAGGCCTACGACAATGCCGACAACGGGCCCGCGCGCAGCGGCGCGCCGGAGCTGCCGTACGCCGTCCTCATCGAGGAGCCGGCGGCGCCACAAGTCACCGCGGCGGTAGAGGCCGCTCTCGCCGGGAAGGTCGCGGCCGCGCCGCAGGCCACGGTCGCCGACTTCAAGCCGTCAGCGGGAGCGCCGCCGCCCGCAGCCGATCGCATCGCATCGCCCGCCAATCTGACGACGGGAGGCGCGCGGCCCGGTCCCTGGACGCTGACCGCGCGCCTGGGCGGGGCACGCAGCACCGAGTCGTCCTACACCGACTCCGCCCTGGTGGGTCGCGCGGGGATCGAGGCGTCGCGCTGGTTCGGCGACTGGTTCACCGCAATGAGCTTCGACTTCCGCTCGTACCACCAGCAGTACGTGCCCGCCAACTCCACCACCGGCGAGCGCGTGCAAGTCGACGAGAGCCGCTACGATCTGGGCCTTTCCGGTGGTTACGACCTGGGCCCGCGCATCGTGGAGAGCGGCAAGCTGGAGCTGACGCCCTTCGCCGCCTTCCAGTACGTGACCGTCCGCAACACCGGGTTCCCCTTCGAGGTGGTGGGACCGGGAGGCGGCCTGCGCGCCGGCTGGACCATCGCGCCCTTCACCCTGCGCGCCGCCTTTGGCTACACCTACAACCTGGCCAAGGATTCTACCGGCTCGTCTACGTTCAAGGCTCCCACCTCGACGTTCTCCGGTCTGGCCGGGCTGGAAGCGCGGCTCACGCCCAACTGGGCGGTCGAGCTCGACTACCTCTTCGACGGCATCCAGTTCGACCAGGTCACGCGCGTCGCCCACGGCGGCGCCCTCGGTTTCAGTACGTCTTTCTAGGAAAGGGTCACATCGATGCGGCGGTTCACTGCCCTTGTTGGAACGTCCACGGCTGTTCTCTCCCTGCTGGCTGCCTGCTCCGACGTGAAGGCTCCCGTCGCGGCCGCGGCCGACGTCGCCGCGATCGTCAACGCGGGCGACTTCGTCCAGCTCGACGGTTCCGCCAGCGCCGATCCGCAGAAGCGGCCGCTCTCGTACAACTGGACGATCATCAGCCGCCCGCTGGGAAGCCAGGCCACGCTGATCGCGGCCGACACCGCCAAGCCTTCCTTCAAGGCCGACCTGTCGGGCGACTACCTGATCCGGCTGATCGTCTCCAACAACGTCCTCTCCAGCCCGCCGGTGGACGTGACGGTCACCGTCTCCCCCTGCGGGGCGAGGGCGCCGGAGATCAAGAGCATCACCGCGTCGGCCGCCACTCCGAGCATCGGCGCAACCGTCCAGCTCCAGTCGGACGTGCTGGACGCCGACAACGGCGCGAACTGCAACAAGGCCCAGACGCTCTCCTCGCGCTGGGAGCTGCTCCAACAGCCGGCGGGCAGCCTGGCCACGCTGAACAACGCCAGCTCGCAGACGCCGAGCCTGACCCCGGACCGCGCCGGCGACTACACGGTGCGCCTCATCGTCACCGACTCGACGGGCCTCTCCAGCCCGGTGAAGACCATCGTCATCACCGTGCCGAACTGCGGCGCGAACGCGCCCACCGTCACGGCCTCGGCCGACTCGCCGGTGGTGCAACCCACATCGACGGTGCACCTCAGCGCCGTGGCCCTCGACGCCGACATCGCCTGCGGCGTGGCGCAGACCTTCACCTACCAGTGGGCGATCTCCAGCAAGCCCGCTGGCTCCGCGGCCGTGCTGTCCAACTCCACGGCGTCCAACCCCACGCTGACGCCGGATGCAGTGGGGATCTATGAGCTCTCGGTCGTGGCCATCGACAACACCGGCCTCAAGTCGCAGCCCTCGGCGGTGGTGGTGGTCGCCAATCCTTGCGGCGGGCCCGCCCTTACCAACGCGCGCTTCACCACCTCCCCTGCCGACAGCACCCCTCCCATCCTGCCCGGCACGTTCCGCGGCGACCGCGTCAACCTCGCGGTGAACACGGCACCCGGCATCTGCGGCGCCCTGAGCCAGCAGTTCTCCTTCTCCTGGTCGCTGGCGCAGCGCCCCGCGGGCAGCACCGCCACGCTCTCCTCGACCACCGATGCCGCGCCCTTCTTCATCGCCGACGTGGCAGGCGGCTCGTACCTGGCCACGGTGACGGTGCGCGACGGTTTCGGCACCGCCTCCGCCACCGCGCAAGTGGCGATCAACGTCTCCAACTGCGGCAACAACCCCATCCTCGCCAGCGCCGTGGACACCACGGCGGGCGCAAAGCCCTTCGATCCGCGCACTCTCATGGTGAGCGCATCGTCTGATGACGACAACCGGGCGAATTGCCCGGCGCGCTTTGCCCGCACGTATACCTTCTCCTGGAGCGCCACCGGCCAGACGCCGCGCCCGGGGACGTTCAGCGCGCCCACCGCGGCCCAGACCGTCTTCTCGCCCGGAGGAAGCGCGATCTACGGCATCGAGGCCCGCGTGTTTGGGTCCGACGGCCGTTCGGTGGTAGCCCCCGTCTCCGTCGATGCCACTTGCGCCAGCCCGATGACGTCTCCGGGGCTGGGCGTGCTGGTCGCGGGCGAGGAGACGGCCAGCTTCCCGCGCGCCTCCACCGTCTACCGCGACGATACGGTCAAACTCTCCACCGCGGCCGCCTCCTCGTGCTTCAGCCCCGCCTTTGCCGGCCTCACCTACCAGTGGACGCTGGTCTCGTCCGATGGCAGCACGGCGCGGCTGAGCTCCAGCGATAGCGCCACCACCTCGTTCGCGGTCGACCAGCCCAACGGCTCGTGGACGGCGTCGGTGGTGGTTCGCGACGCGCTCGGCAACGCCTCCGCGCCTGAGAGCGCCACCTTCCACGCCAGCGCCTGCGGCGCCAACCCCATCCTCGCCTCGGTCCAGGACACGCCCGGCGCGGCCGCCTTCGACGATCACACTCTGCGCGCGGTGCCTGCCAGCGGGCCCTTCTTCTCCGGCGACGACGACCCGGCGCAGTGCCCCTCGCACTTCGCCGGCCAGTACTCGTTCGATTGGAGCGTCGCCTCCACCGCGCCTTCGACGGGCTTCGTCTTCGACACCACCCACGGCACGCAGGTGAAGTTCACGCCCGGCGGCAACGCGGTCTACAGCGTCCACCTGTTGACCAGCGGGTCGCTGCGTAACGCCGAGACGCTGCAGAACGTCTCGGCCAGCTGCGCCGACCTCGCTCCCCGCGCCGGCGCGCTCAGCCTCGCCAGCTCCACGCCGGGATTTGCCCCCGGCGTGTTCTTCCGCGATGACGTGGCGACGCTGTCGGCGGCGCCCAGCTCGCTCTGCTTCAGCCCGGGCAGCACGTCCTTCTCCTACGCCTGGACGCTGCAGTCCGTGAGCGGCGGCAACACCGCTCTCAGCTTGGCGACCGCGGCGAGCCCGACGTTCTCCGTCAACCGGTCGGCCGGAACCTGGACGGCGTCCGTGGTGGTGGTCGACAAACTCGGCAACCGGTCCGCGCCTTCGCTGGCGAGCTTCATCTCCGAGCTCTGCGGCAACAACCCGGTCGTGGCCACGCTGGGCGCCCCGGTGCAGACGCTGGGCACGCTGGCGTTCGATCCCTACACGTTCTCGGCCTCCGCCACTTCGGTCGACGACGATATCGCGCGCTGCCCGGCCCGGTTCTCCCAGACGTACTCCATCGCCTTCAGCGTGGGGAGCGTTCCGGCCCACCCCGCGGTGTTGACGGCGCCGGCCGCCAGCGGCATCGGTCCGCGCGCGCCCGTTTCCACCAATCTGCTGCCCGGCGGAAACGCCACCTACACCGTCACGGCGCGGGCGACTGGCTCGAAGAGCCTGAACACGGGCACCGCGCAGCGCGACGTGCTGGTGAACTGCACCGATCCGTTCCCCACCAAGGTGACGGCGCCATCCATCGGCGCGGTGACGCCGCCGGCAGCGGGCGACGACGCGTTCGATCTGCCCCACTTCTTCCGCGACGACACGCTGACGCTCACGGCCCAGGCCTCCTCGACGTGCTTCAGCCTGGGGAACACCAGCTTCACGTACGCGTGGACGCTCTCTCCCCTGAACCCGCCCGCCTTGAGCGATGCCACCACGCAGACGCCGTTCTTCGTCGTCAACACGCCGGGCGGCGCTTACACCGCCACCGTGGTCGCGACCGACGGCATTGCCAACGCCTCGCAGCCGGCCCAGAGCACGTTCACGGCCGAGAACTGCGGCGCCAACCCGGTGCGCGCCGCCGTCCAGGACGCGACCGACGGCCTGCCGTTCGATCCGCACGCGCTCACCGTCGGTCCGTTCACGCCGCCCTTCTTCTCCACCGACGACGATCCTGCGAGCTGCCCGGTCCGCTTCGCGCAGACGTACTCGTTCGCCTGGAACGTGACCCCGCCCTTGGGTGCCGTGGCCGGCGCCGACTTCACATTCAGCTCGACGGCCGCGACGGCGAGCTTCGCCGCGGGCACCAACGGCACATACGACATCAGCGTGGTGGTGACGGGCTCGAAGCAGGGCTCGGATACCCAGCACGACCCCATCTCGGTCAACTGCGCGACGCCGGCGCCCACGGTGACGGCGCCCGCCATCTCGAACGTGCTCGATCCGCAGGACTTCCTCAAGGACGGGAAGTTCTTCGCGGGTGACACCGTGACGGTGGCCTCCACGGTCACGCACAACTGCTTCACCGGCGCCAACTTCCTGCCGGCGTTCAGCTGGTCGATCGTCACCGACGATCCGGGCGCGAACTTCGTGGACAGCGTCACCACCACCCAGCAGTTCTCGTCCACCATCCCCAACGGGTCGTACGCGCTCACGCTCTCCGCGCAAGACCAGTGGCATCACGCCAGCTCCGAGACGACGAGCTTCACCTCCAGCCCCTGCGGGGCGTCGCCGGTGACGGCAGAGATCGTCACCGCGGCGACAGGCCTGCCGATGGACCCGTGGACGTTGACGGCGAAGCCGATCGGCATCTTCTTCTCGGACGACTCCAATCCGGACATCTGCCCGACGCGGTTCGCGCCTCTCTACACGTTTGCGTGGACCTCGACCCCTGCGGCCGCATTCTCTGACCCCGTGGGGAACCCGACGACCTTCACGCCCGCCGATCACGTCTCGTACCTCGTGCAGGTGGCGGTGAGCGGCCACCAGACGGGCCTCGCCACCGCCACGGTGAACGCGAACTGCGACGCGCCGACGGTCACCACGCCCACCGTCGTCGCCGTCAACGGCGCACCGGCAGGGCCGGAGATCTTCGTCGACGACGCCGTGCAAGTGACGGCCGATGTGACGTCCAACTGCTTCGTCTCGCCCGCGCCGGGAAGCATCCTGCGAAACTGGACGCTGGCGGTGAACGGCGGGCCCGCGCCGGAGCTCTTCACGCCGAGCGCGGCCGACGTCAGCCCCAGCTTCAGGCCGCAGACGTTCGGCGGCAGCTACGCGGTGACGCTGGCGGCGTCGGACGGCTCCCATCAAACCGGGACCAGCGCGGCGCTGTCCGTCCAGGTCTCGGCCTGCGGCGCGACTCCCCCGACGGTTTCCCTGGTGCAGGCAACGCAGCACTTCGTTTCCATCAAGCAGGTACCACCGGGCGGGGCGCTGACGGCGCAATCCCTCGACATCCTGCTCGCTTCGGAAGGCGCGGAGCCACAAGTGACGGTGGGCACGGACCTGTTCCCGGTGCCCTTCTACCTCGCCACGCCGGTGCAGGTGGGCGTCCGGGTGGACAGCAGCGCGGGCGGAACCTGCACGCAGTTCGGATTCGTCAGCGCGCAGGTGCTCGGGCCGGACAATCTGCCCATCCCGGCAGCCGACTTCACCGCGCCCGCTGCTGGATCGGTCACGAACGGCGGGGAGCTCGCCTTCAGCTTCACGCCCAGGACCGGCGACGTCGCCGGCCCGTCCGCGGTCCCCGGCAACTACCATCTCGTCGTGTCGCTCAACTACGGCAGGGCGGCCTCCGCGTTCAGCACCCAGGCTGGACCAACCGTCCACGTCGGGGGCCGGTGCGGGCTGAACGCGCCGTTCGCGGACTTCGACCTGAGCCCGGGGCCGATCCCGATGACGACCGTGGGCACGACGTTGTTTGCGGATGCGTTGGCGCCCGTGGCGTCCAGCTCCGACGCCGACAATACGGAGTTGGCCCTGGTGATCGGTGCTCCGAACCCGAACTTCAGCACCGGTTGTGGCCTCGACCAGACGCTCTCCTTCGCCTGGCTGCTCGAGCAAAAGCCGATCGGTTCAGCCGCGGTGCTGTCCGCGGATAGCGGTCGACTCACCGACTTCACTCCGGACGTCGAGGGCGACTACTCGCTGAAGCTCAGCCTCAGCGACGGCACCGGGACCCAGGGTGGAACCACCGTCATCACCCGCACCGTCCTTCCTTGATCTCCGCGGGCCGCGCCGGCCATCCCGCCGGCGCGGCCCGTTGCGCGCGTCCGGGCCGTCGTGCGAGCGTGCGGGCCCATGCTCATCGCACTCCTGCTCCTCCTCGCCCAGGCGCCGCGCGAGGCCGCCCAGCCGCAGCGCCCCCGCGAGCGCATCCTCATCCGCGCCGCACACCTCATCGACGGAAAGTCCGACGCCGCGCGCGATGGCTGGGCCGTGCTCGTCGAAGGCGATCGCATCGAGAAGGTGGGCCCCGCCGCGGAGATCCCGGCGGCCGGCGCCCGCATCGTCGACCTGGGGAAGTCGTGGATCCTCCCCGGCCTGATCGACGCGCACACGCACGTGCTCTTGCAGGGCGACGTCACCGCCGCCGACTACGACGAGCAGCTCCTCAAGGAAAGCATCCCCTACCGCACGCTGCGCGCGGCGGCAGCGGTGCGCACCTCGGTGATGAACGGCTTCACCACCATCCGCGATCTGGAGACCGAAGGCGCGATGTACGCGGACGTCGACGTGAAGAACGCCATCGCGCGCGGCATCATCCCCGGGCCGCGCATGTTCGTCTCCACCCGCGCCTTCGCCCCCACCGGGATGTATCCGCTGCTCGGCTACTCGTGGGAGCTGAGCATGCCGGAGGGCGTGCAGATCGCCGACGGCCCCGAGAACCTGCGCAAGGCGGTGCGCGAGCAGGTGAAGTACGGGGCCGACTGGATCAAGTTCTACGCCGACCGCAAGTACTACAAGACCAACGATCCCAAGCGGCCGCTCCGCTCCTGGGTCAACTTCACCAAGGCGGAGATGGAGGCCATCGTCGACGAGGCGCACCGCCTGGGGCGCAAGGTGGCGGCGCACTCGATGGGCTGGGACGGCATCGACGCCGCCCTCACCGCGCACGTGGACTCCATCGAGCACGGCGACGGCCTCACCGACGACCTGATCGAGCGGGTGGTCAAGCAGAACGTCTACTGGTGCCCCACCATCTTCGTGGGCATCTGGGTGGCCCAGGGCCGCGGCGGCATCTGGCCCGACATGGTGGTGATGGAGCGCGAGGCGTTCTCCAAGGCGCTCAAGCGCGGCGTGCGCATCGCCTACGGCACCGACGTGGGCGGCTACGCCTGGACGGAGAACCAGGCCAAGGAGCTGTCGGTGATGGTCCGCTACGGCATGTCGCCCATGGCAGCCATCCAGTCGGCCACCAGCGTGGCCGCCTCCATGCTGGATCCATCCTGCGCGCCGCAGGCAGCCAGCTGCGAGGGCAGCAACGTGGGGGTGCTGGCGGCGGGGCGTTTCGCCGACATCATCGCCGTCGATGCCGACCCGCTGCGCGACATCTCCGCGCTGGAGCACGTCCATTTCGTGATGAAGAATGGCGAAGTGCTGAAGTCGCGTTAGGAGAAAGCGCCATGCGAAAGCTCGCGCTCCTCTGTCTCTGCCTCGCGGCCTGCTCGTCGTCCCACCAGGAGGCGCGCCACGAGCCGGCGCCCGCGCCTGGGCCGACGACCGCCGCCGCGCCGCCGGTGATCGGCGACGACGTGGCCGTGGACTACCGGCCGCAGTCCGAAGGGCAGGCCCTCATCGAGGTCTCCTCCCCCGCGGGAGCTCGGGTGGACGTGCGCGAGGGCCAGGCGCTGGTCGGCCGCGACGCCGCGCCCATGGCGGTGAAGTGCGAGGCCGACCACTGGTACACCGTCTCGGCGCGGCTCCCCTCCGGCGCGGCCCGCGAGGCCAAGGTGCAGGCCCGCGCCGGCCAGGTGGCATCGCTCCGCTTCGTCGACGTCGCGCCGCAGGGCCCCCAGCCCATGTCGCGCGAGGCCTTCAAGGACTTCGTACACGCCGTCGACCTCGAGGCGG
>Ga0136846_1208236_pt1 | contig 56266 bp, 37 predicted proteins | sample HopSoiMetagenom2_FD_96841 | JGI IMG/M metagenome (GOLD analysis project Ga0136846, IMG submission 96841) | Grasslands soil microbial communities from Hopland, California, USA - 2 Assembly 2016 (version 4) | ecosystem: Environmental > Terrestrial > Soil > Grasslands | place: USA: Hopland... | reverse complement strand
TTGCCAAACTTTATCTTGTCCACATGGCAAAACTACCATCACAATACAGCTTTCGGACAATCGACTCGAAAATATTTTGAATCTGAAAGCTTTTGCATAGGGGTGTGGCAAAGCAAAGACTGATGGTAGCTAATGTCTAACTAGCTATATTGTGACACAACCTGACACATGAGAGGGTGTTTGTTATGGAGTATTCAAGTCCCAGCCTACGGTAAACATCATGCTTTTGTATTTGAGCATGTACAACAGTTATGTTACGGAAGCTAAAAATTTTCAGGCTTGGAAGAAAGACCATTTCAAAGCTTTATTGATTTTTTCTAAATCGCACTAGAATTTTTGACCTCAACATGTACTATACTTGTAGATAGTCAAAAGGAGAAAAACCGGCTACCAGCCCCGATACTTCGCAAATTGGGGAGATTGGCGAAAAAAGCGCCCCATCGGTTGTGGGGCGTTTAATGTTAAAAGTAAAATCTTCCTTCCGTTTTGAATCCCTTAGGTCTTTGCGTCGGCATATTTTCGAGGTTCTTTTTTTCACCTCTTCTAGTATAATGAGTTAAGATAGAATCTTTACCATAGCCTTGAATATGATTGCCGGTCCTGCGCTCGAGCCAACCTGATACCACTACCCCTACAAATTTTTTATAGTTGACCTTTTCTGCTAGCGGAGTAGAGGACTTGAAATTCTCACGAGCATTTTCGGTTAAATTGGCTTGGGGGTGTAAGTTGTGATTGTACTTCCACCATACAGCTATTTCCAGTTCATCAAAGCTTATATCACGCCATATAACCACAGAATGATGGCCGAAAAGTTTTACAAACAGGTGACCGTTTTCGCCGGCAGGCACGCCTGATTTACCATGTAATGAGATTGCCTTCCTTCTAACTAATGCATTTGTGGCAGCTACTAACAGATTTCTGTATGGGTCAAGTTTGGCTAAGGGTTCTCCTAGTGGCTTTAAAGAACCTAATGGTTGCTCTTTTGATCCGATTGATTTAATAGCAGCAATTGGTTTTTGACCGAGACTAATAAAGTGTTCCCAACTTTGAAATCCAGACTGAACTGCAGCTGCATTTAATGCTTGAACGTGACTGATTTTTGCACCTTTTTTAATTTTACGCGCCAGACGCTTAATATAGTCGGCGGTGTGGCCATTTACTTTTTGATTCATCGTTTTAACACTCCCGTAGAATAACGCCGCCCACCAAACGTCATTCGAAACGAGAAATTTCTTTCGATGATCTATTAAATAAAAACGGTACTGAGGCAGCTTTGCGATGGTGGGTGGCGAGCTTCCGTCAAAACTCCTTTCAAAGATATGAAAAGAATCCTTTGACACTCCAATCTGTTTTAACTTATGATCTGCAGATGTGAATGTTCTATTTCAAAAGCCTACGGTTTCATGGCATGGGGGCATTTGAAAATTCTTCAATATATAGTTACTTTTACTGTTATGGACCAAATTTTACTAAAGGAAGTGAAGAGGCTAACTATTATTGCCTTGGCTTCTGATGACTGCTTAATGGAAAACTTAGTATTGAAAGGGGGAAACGCATTGGATTATTATAAAAGTAAACAAGGTAAAGTTTCCCGCACATCATACGATATTGACATGAGCCTTGATGAAGATATCGATCACATCGAGCTTAATGATAGGATAGAAAAGACGTTGACAAGTACCTTTAATGAGAATGGATATAAGGTGTTAGACTACAAGTTTTCGATAAAGCCGCCTGAACCCTATAAGGAAACCTTTGAGTTTTGGGGTGGTTACGGGATTGAATTCAAATTAATAACGTTAAAAAAGGCCGCCGAAATCGGTGACGATGCGGATGTACTTAGGAGGAATGCTTTAGCTGTCGGAAAGCAGAATTCAACCAAACTTATTGTTGAGCTTAGCAGATTCGAGTATGTTGGAAAAAAACAACAGGCAGACATGGACGGCTTTACGTTCTACATTTATACACCCGAAATGATCGTATTCGAGAAAGTCCGCGCTCTGTGTCAGCAAGTACCTAAATATGGCGAAATAGTCCCTGGCTTTAATCGGCGAGCAAGGGCAAGAGACTTTTATGATATCTATGACTTATGTTCTACGTTTGCAATCGACCCCTCAACCGAGGAAAACCTGGAATTGATCCAAGAAATATTCAAAGCGAAAAAAGTGCCGATTAGCTTTTTAAATGATGTTTGTAATCCTGAGGACTTGGAGCTACATTCTAACGATTGGAGCGGGGTGGTAGACACGTTAGGCCTTGCAGATAGAGAGAATTTAGAATCATTCGCATTCTATGTAGAGTTTTTTAAAAAGACTTTTTCGAAGCTTACATTCCCTTAGGATAGAATATTTTCCAGTTTGAATCGTACTCTTTGTATTGCATCCCATAATTCAAGTAAAACTTGTAAGGCATTGGAAGCCTCATTGCGTCAAGATATCGAGTTGGATATCCGGCTCTTTCCATATAAAAGCCAATTGCTTGATGATATGGATAGACGAAGTCCATTCTTTTAAGTGTCGCGGTAAACTTGTTGATTGAAAAGTCCGTCTGATCTAGAGCATTTTTGAATGAGTTTAGTACTACTTGAGGTCCGCCTGAGTACGCTGGACGGACGGTAGCGTCAATTAATGTCCTATAAACATTAGTGTAATTGATATTGTCATTATCTGTGTAGACACCTAATCTCTGCGTATTTTTTCCTGTTAAAATACTTATCTGAGTGCCTTCAAAAACGGCAAATGTTTCCGACACTTTTTGCTCTTTCGCAAATGCATTGTCAATAGCTTGTTGACTGGCTATAGTTCCCTTAAAAGGCTTTTTACTCTGCTCGTTTGTTACATAGATTTTCTTAGGGATCTGCTCCGTGAGATTGTTTAAGAATAAGGCGGTGAAATGAGATAGATAAGCTTTTGGATAAAGCCCAGATGCTAGCATCAGTGGAGTGGAACCAGGCCGTGAAAAAAGGACTTTTGTTCCTGTCATGTTATTGGCTTCATGGAGTTCTAATTCGTTCCTCGTTAGGATACCGGCTTTTTGCAAACTTTCCGTGAACGAGTCGAAGGTCATAGAATTCGAAAGTTGCCATTGAGTTTTATTGTTATAAAAAACCGTCTGCAATTCCTGAATACGATAAACCATCTCCCATCGTTGATTAAAATAGGAAGAGATTCTTTCTTTCGCCTTTACAAATTTAGGAATATTTGCCATCTAAATACAGAAAGTATATATACTTTCTGTAAAGTTAAGGAAATTTTCTCAAATATTCAAGAATCATTTGAAAATAGCATTATTATGAAATCTGGGGATATATTATTATACTAGAACTAAAAGTATATATACTTTTAGTTCGTCAAAGTTAAAGATTTCTTCCGATATCTTATGTTAGGATTTTGCTAAATAAAATGGGAGGGAGTAATTGGTGAGTACTTAAAGTATATATACTTTAAGTGAAGTTAAGCAATTTTATTGATATCTCAGCAAATTCTTTGATAATTAACGATTAAAAAATCGAAAAATAATTTTAAACACTTTGTACAAAGTATATATACTTTGTACAACGAAGTTACAATGTTTTTTTTAAAAAACCAAATCTAAACAAATCATGGCTGCTATTGAAGCGCATAATTATATCTATCGTTTCCTGTGCCGGCCGGAGGATGCTAGTTTTAACTTCTCGAAAGTCTTGCCGATAAGTAAATGTAGCTTGCCAATCGTAGAAGAATAGGGGTCCGATTTGAGCAAAACAATCTAAGAGATTTGACAATTATTTCTGTCCTGGGCCAATCTAGACTATTACTTGATGTTTATATTGGACCAATAATATGACGACCAGGTTCTAGTTTAAACTACAATCCGAAAATATCATCTATAAAGCCGCGCGGCAAACTATTAATACCGTCGACATTAAATTCTTTAACGATATTGGGCTTTAAAACCTTAGCCATCTCCATAGGGATATCGTTGTCAACGATGATAATTTGTACGTCATCGTTTTGATCACATAATTTTTTTAGATACGTGTACATATTATTATACTTAGTAGGATCATCAGCTTTAATCCCTTCTTTTTGATCTTCTGCAACATCAGTTTCTTCTAAATATTTGGCTTTCGTTTTACCCAGATATTTCGCAATAGTATCAATCATTAGAAAGGCAGGATGATTCGTAGGCGTATCAATACTATTCTTAAGTAGGCTTATAAAATAACCAACGGAAACCAATGTTCTGACTCCACCTGAAGTAAGCTGATGGTATTCTTTATTTCTAACTTTTGGCAAAAATGTACGTTCGTCTATACTAACCCCAAAAACGTTACTCATTCTTACGAACTCAAGAAATTCTTTTAAATAGTCTGCGATCTGATTTGTTACAGACGCAACTGTAGGAGTGTTCTTTTTAAGCTCTTCCAAATCCAATGCTAATTTTTCAAGCTCTTTCTCGATTTTCGCAGAACTCTTTAATATCTCGCTAATTTGATTCCTTATTTTAATATTATGTTCAATTCCGCTAATTTCCTCCATGACGCTGCCGCGGGTAGATTGCAGTCCATCTCTCTGAGAAATAAAAGGAGAAACAAATTCTTTGGTACGGCTATCTAATAGCGTTTTAGTTTGTTCAAGCATAATGCCCGAATCATAAATTGATGATTGCAAACTAAGTATTTCCGTTCTGCTTTCTTCTATTAGTGCTGAGATATCTTTATAGCGCCGATTAAGGCTCTGCAACTCTCTTTCTAGAACTTGTGGTGGCGAATCGACTTGACTTTGTTTTAATCTATCTAGTTTAAGTTTGTTTTCGCAAATAGGACAGTTCACTTCCTTAGCTTCTGGAGAGAGCTTCTCTGCCACCTTAATTGCAATTTTCAATTTTTCTATGTCTTGAGCATAATCGTTTTTTAGAAGAATATTTTGATTAAGTTGAAGCTTCAGGTTATTGGCCCTCGACGTTTTGCGTGCTACTTCCTGTTCAGTATCTTTAATCAAGATTCTTAAATCTGCGCCTACTTCTGTACTCGCGATCATTTGCTGATTTAGAATTGTAATCTGCTCATTTAATATTTTGAGCTTTTCTTTAAGTTCATAATGCTGCGATTTCAATTCACTCTCTGCTTTCAGTTTGGTCTCTCTGAAAAAAGAGTTTATTGTAGAATATTTCCCATCCAGGCTTGTTTTGATCTTGATTTTTTCTGCGATCAATGCCTGTAGCTCCGCAATATTCGTGTCAAGAAGATTATGTAAAAATTTAAATGTCTCTTGATTTTTTACTGCAACCACAAAATTAGCTCTATCTAAAAGGTTTTTGCTTCCAACGTCATCCTGAGTTAGATAGTTGTATTTGAAAATATCTCGAAAGCTTAGGCGAATCATTTTTGAATCGTCCTTCGAAGGTGATTGTTTAATATCAATTTTAGGTATGCTCAATGCGTCGAGAAAAAAATCAGATATAAAACCTGCATCTCCCTTTTTTGTATAATTAGGGCCATACTCTAAAGGAAAAATTCCATCCATTTCTTCAATTGAAGAATGATAAATTTCAATTACTTTTCCTGGATCGAAAATGTCACGTTTTATGGTGTAAGCCTTTTTGTTCAATTCTACTTCTAACAGGCAATATTTTCCACTGGCTTCAATCTCCGAATAGAGTTCAACATTTCCAGATCCTAAACAATAGTCAATAAGGTTGAGTATACTCGATTTGCCCGTATCCGAATCTCCATGAATTATATTCAAACCTGGAACAAAAGGTATCGTATAGTTTTTCCTAGTTCCAACAAGAACTAGTTTTGAGACAACTATAGTTGGTGACTTGGGTTGTCTATCTGCCATATGTGTAAGTCTTTATGTAAGCGATTATATTTCTCGTAGTTTCTCCTTGAAAAGGTGTTAGCGCTTTAGCAAGTTGACCTATTCGGAATGAGTAATTGGTCTGAACATTATCTAGAAAATCGTTCCCTGATTGCGTTATCAAGTATTTAGCTTCGTTTTCGTGAACTAAGGCTGTAGCAAAACCATACACAAACAAAATTTGCAAAATTTCCCGCAAGTTATTGAGGTCGTAAATGTCATTGGTGTTGGGATACTCCCTATCGATTGAGAATACTTCTTCCTCAGATAATTCTATGTTTACCTTCTTGCCTGCATCCTTTAAGCATCCGTGAAGAATAAATGGGTGCTGAATTAGGAAGCTGAATACAGCAATTTTATCAACGGAGAGAATAGGTGTTTCATTCCTGTTTAAGGAAAGGAATTTCAAAACTGTAAGTGTTCTTAATATCTGGACATTAAGCTCAAGATTTGGTACGATAAAGCTTGGCGTCATCATGCATGTGGTTTATCTTTTCTAAAATCCTCTAGCGTTTTGTGGGAATGCCCGTCTTCCCACCATAAATCTTTTTCTAGATTATTGGCCAATTGGTGAAGCATTCCGGTTTTATGAACAAATGTAATGGCAGCAATCGACTTCAAAATATCTTGATCGTGCTTTTGAATCTGTGAATGAACATGAGTAACCAAAGCATTGCCATCTTTCAGGTGTCCCGAGGTTAGAAGACCAAAGCTATTTATATACAGGCCCTCTATCAAAGAATATAGTTTGTCAAAATCCTTCACATTTACTATTTTTTTTGCTATGACAAGTTTTCGGATGAACTCTGCATTGTAAAAAGATTTTTTTGCGCTGTTAATCGTTTTATGATGAACCGAAGCAATCATTAATTTCACAACAAAGGTTTCATCATCAAGTTGTATTGTATCTGGTAGCTCTTGAATGATAAGCGATTCGTTAAGAGATGTTACTCCGCTAAATTCTAAGAGGGCGTCGCGTACAGCCAAAAGTAATGTGGAGCTACTTGATTCGGGTTTTGAAATAGAGAAATGGTCAGCTTCAAAATAATGAATTGTTCCCTTTTGTCGTTCGATTCCAATTGAACTGGTTTGAGGTACGACTGCATCATACTTTCCCTGGCAATAAATGGTCTTGGGCAGTTTTTCTACCTCTGTTCGAATCCAATTGGTTGTAAGGTTATTGAGTTCTTGACTTAAAGGTTCCAGATTTTTTATTTGCACATTTCCGCTTAGAGTTTTGCCTATCTGCGCAAGGTTGGAACCGTTATGGGGAACGGCTAATGATATGAATAGTTTTATTTTTGAAGGAGAGTCTTGACTCAGGAAATCTATTATGGTAGACTTCGCAATAAGTCCACCCATACTGTGAGCTATCAATACTATGTTATCGTAGTCGATGCACTTTACATTTATTTCAGTGCTTAGTAAGTCCTTAATGCTATTAATGTCCAGATTTATTTTGGTAATTTTATTCTGACCAAAAAACTTTTTAACGAAATTGAACCCTGTTTTGACAAGAGCATTGGCATCAAACAATTTAGTATAGTAGGAGAAGTATCCCACATCGTACTTTCTTCGTATTTCCTTATTTTCTAACAATAGGTCTCCGAAGGTTTTTCCCGAGGTATTTATCCAGGTTGTGTCGTCGCCAATAAGTCCATGAACGAATATTATTAGGTTTCTGCGCTTTTTCTTTCCGGATTGTGAGATTTCTAGCATACTATTAAATTGATCTGTGCTTTTATTCTGGTCTTATGGTTTATTTCACGTCTCATAAGAAAATCAGTTTTAACAAATTTAAAAAATCATTCGATTATATAGCAAAACTAAAATATAAAGACATTTGGTCGTGGATGGGGCCTTACACACTCCGTCAGTTTTAAAGCTCAAGGTTCCTGACCGTTTTTGAGAATTGCTGGTATGACATTCCGTTCTGATAACACTATGTAGAATAATTTTTTCAGTAGTTTCGCACTAACTGTCTTGATAAGTTCCTGGTGCTGGCCAAACGTCGCAATGCAAATTATTGAATGGAGCGGTTTCTTTTCAAATATTTTATTAGGTATGAGTAATATGTTTCCCAAGGCGATAGCAGACAAAATGAAAGAATGTATGCTTTCAATCTTTTGGCCGAAAAAGGATATAATAGCATTCCTAAAAAATAATGGATGCGTCCCTTCGGATTTGAAAGATATTAACGATGACCTTCACCGAAGCGCAATAATTGACTGTGTTTTTGAAAAGCTTTACGAGCGAAGCGACGGCGGATTGGGGCAATTTAGAGCTATGCTTAAATCTTTAGTCGAGTGGGACCACTTTGACAGCTATTATTTTATTACTCTTAAGAAACTTGATTTATCTGTCGCAAAGCTGAATATTGGTAGTTTAAAGAAACTGCAAGAAGAAAGAGACCAAAAGATAGCAAGGGAGAAGTACCAATCTGAAATTAAAAAAGAGGCCGAGAGAAATAGAGTCGATGCCTATGACTTCAAAAAGACCTTTCTCAACCTATTTCAGGGAAAAGATTCAGAAGGAAAAGCGATCACCGTCCAGAGAAGAGGTTATTTGTTCGAAGAATTTTTGAAAAAACTGTTCAAGCATTCAGGAATCGCAACCGGCGAAAATTTTAGCTTCAATATTACAGGCGAGCAGATCGACGGAGCATTTAAATTTGAAGGTGAAAATTACATTATTGAGGCCAAATGGCACGACAATCTTACTTCTACCAATGCATTGTACGTATTCTCTCAAAAGATTGAAGGCAAAATGTATGGAAGAGGATTCTTTATCTCAATAAACGGTTTTACAACTGGAGGCGTCACTGCTTTAAAAACTGGCAAGGCTCTGAAAACTATATTAATTGATGGTGGGGATTTGACCCTGATTGTTGAAGGGATCTATACTTTGCAAGAGGTACTCGATAGAAAAATAAATGCAGCCCAAACAAGAGGTCACATTTACATAGATTCTCACACGCTGTTGGAAAAAATGTAATCCAAACGAAAATGAATTGTTGGATGAGAAATTAAACCTGTAAGAGCAGGAAAGTGCGCTGTTCTATACAAATTCTTACCTTTGCATTAATAACGGGTAAAAGCGTTAAAAGGCGTGTATAAGGGACACAGTCTTATGGTTCTTTAGTAATTGCGACACTTGTTTGACACATTTATCGTGTAAATAATTGATTACCAGACGGGTTCAAGTCCCGCCTGGGGCACCAAAAAGCCTTGTAATCATTTGATTTACAAGGCTTTTTTATTTGAAGTATGGTGGGTAAACAACACCTCTCTTCGCTTCGGCCGATTTCAGACGAACGCCAGCATATCTATGCAGACCTGAAAATGCCATTGTAAGGAAGTGTAATAAAGAAGCCCTTGTCATTATTAAGAAACAGGCTGAGCCTATAATCGAACGCCAGGCTGTGGCTACGATCTGTATACCTACGTAAGTTTAAAGAAAGTTTTTTTGAATATTGCCCTTTTGCTGTTTACCAGCTGGCAAGTGTAAATTGCCTGGGTTCGCCGGTTGGAAGAATCAATAGGTCTTTTTTACCGTCCGTCACGGCGCCTGGTGCGCCGCTAAAAAAGATAATACGCCTAAGCGGCCTGATAACGAGAACAGGTAACTGACCTGCGCCAGGTTGGGCATTGTTAACAGGCAATTCGCAACAGACTACGGTTGTTATAAGAGTTGAAGTCAAACAATATTAAATTATTATTGCCCATTAAGACAATGTTTCCTGTCTGCCCGTTTTATAAAATCTTGAAGGCACATAAGGGCCAATATTGAATTGAGTGAGCAAGGCAGAAGAGACCAAAGCCATCACCAGTGTGATAAGAGTATTTTTCATTCCTGTTTCATTTAAGATTATAATTGATGTGGGTTTATTGCTCAATAAGATGGGATACTATTGAACTGAAGGCTAAACGAACTGCCACATTAACAGCGCAGCCGTACATTCATCATAGCGGGTGCTTTCTTTCCTCAAATCTGTGTCCCCCTATATATAAGCTGTATCGTATTATTAAGCAAACAGCATAGACGATTTATAGATCAGGTGCAACTTTGCAGCTGCAAACATTATTGTGCCCGAATTTCTTGATCCGATTGAACTTTTAATTTGTCTCTGACTAGATTGTAGCTGCGCAATCGGTTGATCAATGTTAGGTGTGTTTTTTGTGCCATTTTATTCGACACCTAATATCACCCTCTTAAAAAATGTAAACCAAATGAATCTACAAAAATTTCGACTGATGCCATTCGCAGCCTTGCTATTACTAACGGCTTGTAAGCGAACACTGATTGAACCGGAGACAAAAACACCAACTGAAGAACGCTCTGTATTTGGTAATTCCACTTACAAAACGACTATTGGAACTAACGTGCAGGAATTTACTGAACTACCCTCGGCTCAGGTAGAACAGGATCGACTGAAAGTACGTGTACCTTGGACCAATTATGAAGCTACCGGTATCTATGTAGCTCCTAATGCAACACTAAATATTACAGTAACACAGTTACAGGGTACCCGCTTACCAGTTCTAATGATGGGAACCAAATTAAGGGATTCAGATCCTGGTAACCCTGTAGAAACACAGTTGACAGCCGGAGTTAATAATATTTCCGGTGGACAATACGGAGGACTTGTCTGGATACGCTACACAACAACATCGACACCCAATAGCCGGGTACGAATTAACTTTAACAGCGGACATCAGCGCGCTGCAGTGTTTATTAAAAATCAGACAACCCCAGCTCAATGGGCTTCTCAGTTATCCACATATACCGCTCCGGATGTGCTCATGGTGGGAGATCGCGTAATACAGGTTTTTAGTCGTAGTACCGCCCAGACCTACCAATCTCAGGATAATAACTATGTTATTTCCACAGCAGATAAAATATGGGAGTGGGAACATGAAATTTCTGGTATGGACGGTTCTGCACCGCAACATCAGCTGCCTGTTCATAACAGGATGCTTATGGTGCAAACATTATTTCCTGCCCACTGGTATGGAGTAGCTGTAAACCACGCAACCGCGTACTTTCCCGGCGCGACATCTGAGGTGTTTACACCAACAATAGGTCAGATTGCGGGATGGGGTGTGTGGCACGAATTCGGCCACCAGCATCAATCGCCGGTTTGGTACTGGGATGAGCTTATAGAGGTTGCTGTAAATATTTACTCATTGAAAGTGGAACGTGAACTAGGCATCTATCCATCACGTTTGAAAAGAGATAATATCTGGCCGGGTGTGGTAAGTTATCTTGCTAATACAGCCAGTGACAAAAACTTCAATACAGGAAATTATATGAGTAATTCTGCGTTTATCAGGCTGGCGATGTACCATCAGTTATGGCTGGCTTATGGCGATGATTTCTTTATTAAGTTGCATAAGAAAGCCAGGGTTGATAATCCAACGAATTCAAATACCTATTATAGGATGCGCAACTTTATGGTTTTAGCCTGCCAGGTAACGGGTCATAACCTGACTAACTTTTTCCGTAAATGGGGATTCAAAACTGCTAATGTAAGCGGTACCGCAACATCCCTGGAGCCGGTGTATACCGAAATTGCCAACTTAAATCTTCCCCAACCACCTGTAGAACCCAGTAACCTGACAGAAGATAATATGGCCTCAGGAATTGTGAACGGAGGCATCTACAGGATAGTGTCCGGTATCAATAATAGCAGTGTTCTGGATGTGAATAGCAACACACCAGTCAACGGAACATTGGTCTCTCTTTGGTCGGCAAACAATCCTGTAACCAATAACCAGCGTTGGTTGGCAAGACCGGCGGGAAATGGATATTTCATCCTGAAATCAATGGCAGATACTACAAAAGTAATGGACGTTACCGGTGCCTCTTCAGCTAATGGTACGCAGATTACAGTGTATACTTATCACGGTGGTACAGCGCAGCAATGGAAACCTACCTTCGTTGGGGATGGCAACTTTAATTTATCACCGGCTTGTGCCACGGATAAAAACCTGGATGTGAATGGCGGATCTGTGGCTAATGGTACTAAAATTCAGATATGGACCAAAAACCCTACCAACGCTCAAAAATTTAAACTTGTTAAACTAAATTAGTAAGCATTTATTAGGTGTCTGCGATACTAAGGGTCCCCATGCAATTGGGGACTTTTTTTATACATTTATATAAGCGTCTTTACGCACAAACGGTTGAGCCTATTTATGAATCCGCTGAATCTGGCTTTATTTTTGGCCCTACGGATTGTTTTTTTGATCGGAACTATACGGGTGCAAAATCTCAATCTCTACGCAAGACTTAATTGTACATACCATCTCTTTAAGTTGGATGTAATATTCAGAGAAGTAAATGTTTTGCTTTGTTGAAAATTGATTATCGCAGTATAAATATTGGAGCTATTACAATTACAGCCGCAAAGTCCGGATCTGGGATGTTGCGGCTGTAGTGTATTACTAAAGTTATGACTTGTTCAGTGGTTTACTGAACTTTCTCCAGGTAAAAATCGTCACCAAAAGCCGTTCCGCTACCAGGTTTGTACAGATACAATACAGCTGAGGTATTGGAAGCCCCGGTTGTAAACCCAACGGATGAATGGGTGTAACCGGTAGAAGTGATCGCGCTGTTGACTGCAATTCCTCCGAAGTTTTTAGCTCCCAAAGTAATTGATTGTCCTGCCACTGAAACTTTACCAAATCCACCAAAACGGTAATTTGTGTTAGGTGTCAATCCAGTAATCTCTTGCTCGATAGCAGTTTGACCGGATCCGGTCTCACGCACTGCCCTGGTACCGGTTCTTACATCGCTGGTAACCAACTGTGAAGTAGATCCCCAGGTTGTCCAGGGTGTCAGTGAACCGGTTTCAAATCCTCCATTGCTCAACAGGGAGCTTTTATATACCCTTACATAATCTACATCCATTGTGAATGGCAAATGCGAATTGGTAATAGCCCCGGGCCAGCCTGCACCACCTGCTTGATTTAGTATCACGTAGAAGGGTTTGTCAAATGGCCATTGTTGAGAAGTGGCATTTGCTGCCTTGATATACGTATATCGTAATACATTATTTACATAAAACTGGATATTAACGGGAGTCCATACGATGGAATATATATTGAAATCGTTGACATTGTAAGGTGAAGACTGCGTTGCAGTACTTCCGCCATTGGCATTGGTTACACTGCCGTTATGAATGGTCTGATGCATGACGTTTTCAAAATTGACATGCTCCATGATATCTATTTCCCCGCTATTAGGCCACCCACCATAAGCTACAGGATCGTCTGGCATCATCCATATAGCAGGCCACGACCCTTGTCCCTGGTTAAATTTCGCCCTTACTTCTATCTTACCGTAGGTTAAATTGAACTTGCCTTTACTTTGAACGCCGCCCGAGTGGTAGGGTACGGCATCTCCGGCAATCACTGCATTATCCATTCTTAACTTAAGGTTGCCCCCGGCCAGATTAGCGTAAGCAGCATCTGCAGTCAGGTATCGTGCCCAGGCTGGAGTACCTCTGGGGCAGAACGACCATTTGTTGGCATCAAAATTCCCTGTGGCGTTGAACTCATCGGACCAGATTAGTTGAAAATTAGGAGTAGCGGGCACAGCAGCACGAGGTTTTGTATCAGTGATATTTTCTGTTACTGCAGCATTGTTTTGATTGCTGCCTTTAGTGCAGGCCAGTAGGAGAGAGAGTCCCATGGGGATCCCTAGCAAAGCTTTTTTCATGTGACTTTAAATTGGGTTTTAGAGGATTGTTTAAAAACTTATGAAATAATGGTAAGTTATTAACTGTCATTATAAATTAATATGACAGTCACAGAAGTTAGTAGTGTCATTTATATTGAATTGAAGTGAATAGGATCCAGCTCATTAGGGAAGTGTTTTCATTATTACTGATGGCTGACAATGAGAACGTATTTCTGTACTTTTTTTCACACGCTGGTTATGCCGCCAAGTAACCGGTAGCAATACCATTCCTGTCTGGGCAAATGAAATGGCCCTTTAAATAAATTGCCCTTGGCGGTTTGCGCAATGCTGCCATCTCGATGAAGGTAGCCGTACCATTCCCCATTCTTTTTGTCATGAAAGTGACTGTAGGAATAATCACGAACCTGATGATGCCATCTTGCGTATTTTTCCTCACCGGTTAAAATATAGGCAAGCAAAGTAGCTATGATGGCTTCGTTATGGGGCCACCAGAACTTCATATCCTGCCAATATTCCTGTACAGGTTTTTCATAAACATCCCTGAAATAGAAAATGCCGCCCTTCTCTTTATCCCAACCACGTTCCCACATATAATCAAGCATCCTGCAGCCTAAATTGATCATTCGGGGATCATTATTGCGATGTTGCGCCTCATGAAGAATAAACCAGGCTCCTTCAATAGCGTGCCCCGGATTAAGTGTACGACCGTCGATGTGATCAATAATACTTCCATCCGGGGCTACCTGCTCCATTACACATCGTAAATCATCTTTGACAAACTTTTCTTCAATATCCTTTATCCAACCATAGATGTAATCATCACAACGGGGATCGCCAATGGTTTCTCTTAATTGTTGTGCAGTGTTAATCATTATCATAGGCACTCCGATACCAATAGATGGTCGGGTTGCTGTGTATTTAGGTGGTAATTTTTTTTCGCCGGTAGCATATTGTATACAGCTGGTGAAGAGTGATCTTGCCTTTTCCGCAACGACAGGGTCATTACTAGCCTTTGCATAGGCCGCATGAGCTATTACTGCAAAAGTCTCAGAAAAAAAATACCTTCTTTTTCTAAGTGGCTTACCATCTCGTGTTACATGAAAGAACATCTGCCCGTCAGTGTCGAAACAATGCCGGTTAATAAAATCAATTCCTGATTTAGCCGCTTCCAGCCACTCTTTCCTTTGCTCAACGGTATTATATAACGTGGCTAAGAGCCAGGCTGCCCTGCCCTGTATCCAAACAGCCTTGTCATCGTCGATCAGCGTGCCATCCTGATCCCGCATTAATAAATATCCGCCAAACTCTGTATCCAGGCTCCTGGGAAACCAAAATGGCATGGTGTCATTTAAAAGCTGATTTTTGTAAAATGTTCGAAGTTGACTCAATTGTTCTTTATTCATTATATACATCATTTAAGGACATGATAAAAGTGCTGGCGGGAAGATTGCCGCTATTAATGAGATTAGCAGTTGTGAAGGGCTGCCAGGCATAAACAACCTTATCAATCTTGCTCCGCGGTGGTATTGGAATATAAACTGAATTATTTTTTATAAGTCCCCCAACCGGGATAAAAGCACCTCTGTCGGTTACTAATTCAAATCCCTGTAGCGGCGCCCGACGGAGCGTGTTGAGGCCTTGAGAATTGTTGAAGTCAATCCGAATATATTTTCCGCTCATTTTGGCGGATTTAACTAAAGGCCCTGATGCAACAATGCTCCTGCCATAAGTTTTGTTAAGTGCCAGCCTGGCCAGACGCTCGCCAACCGGAATTTTATCGGGAAAGTGAACATCTGTTGGATGCCCGAGATCGCTTGTTATTGCCATATAAGAGCCAGGCACCTGGCTCAGCAATCGACGCTGTGCATCTCTGAAATAATTCCAGGAGGGTCTTTCTAAGCTTGGAAGCTGGACGTAATAAAAAGGTAAATTTGCCTTCCATTGCCGTCTCCAGTCTTGAACAAATAAAGGAAATAGTTTCTGGTACAATTCACAATTTTCGGTGTCGCTTTCACCTTGATACCAGACAATTCCTTTAATCGCATAAGGTACCAGCCTTGCAATAGCCGCTTCGAAATTAAAACAGGGCTCATACGTGTGTCTCTGAAGTGATGTTGTAGCGTTTTTAAGGTTGAGGTTTGCTCGTTCCCTGCACCAGGACATAATATAATCTGATTGACGCCAGTTTGCTAAGGCGGGCATGAAAAGCGGATCAGACAGCAGCCCCTCACGGCTAACCCATGAAATAAGTGGTGAACCCCCTACGGCAATTTGGATGAGTCCAACAGGTATTTTTTCATGCTGAAAAATACTATTGCCAAATGAATAGCCCACGGCAGAGAACTGCTTGGCCGCTTCCTTTGAATCCTGCTGCCAGCTGCCGGAGAAAAAATTGAGTTCGTTTGCTTTTTCCAGTTCTTTTTCCGTCCACGGCCGTTGATCTGTTGGTGCATAAACCTTGTAGCTGAAAAGCCTGATTGGTCTTGATATATCTGTCTTTGACAACAAACTACTGGAATTGGTACACTGAGACATGGGGAAATCCATATTGGATTGCCCCGAACATACCCACACATCGCCTATCAGGATATCCTTGACTACGATATTCCTGTGCCCGTCACTTATTTGCAACACCAGTGGTTGAAAGCTTGCATTCATTTCAGGCAGCTCCACCTGCCATTTACCAGATACACCGGCAATCGTAGTCGATTTACTGAGGCCCAGCCCAACACTTACAGTATCGCCGGCGTTGGCTAATCCCCAGATCCTGATAGGTTGTTGGCGCTGTAGAATCATATGGTCGGTAAATAAAGGAGGAAGTTGCAGGCCTCCAAAATCACCCGACAGATGCCGGTATACACTCTGGCCAATCAGGTAGGTACCTCTTTGATCGGGATGAATGGTAGCTGCATCTGTAAACAGGTCTGGACGGTTATGAAGCGCTTCATTCAAATCAATGACCGGCAGATTCCGGCTCCGGGCTACTTGCTCTATTTTTTCCTGAAGTATTTTATACCACTCGTACGTACTGGACATGAATCTCTGGTGTCCTGTAAAAACGGGCGTCATCTTACAAATGAATATTTTAGCGGAAGCATTGCATGATCGAATGGTATCTAATAGCTTATGAAAGTCTGTCAAAAATTCATCACGGTAGTGGGGGAAATTCCTGGGATCCGTATCGTTAAGGCCTAATTCAATGATTGCTATGTCTGGTTTGAAGGACAGCATGTCTCCGTAGGCTGCTGTTTTAATATAGGGATTGTGACCTTTGCCTAGCAACGTTGCACCACTATGCCCAAAGTTTCTTACTTCGTAGGCCGCGCCTAATTTATCTTGCAAAACAGCGGGATAAGAGCTCTGAGAACGATTGCGTAATCCCCACCCATACGTTATGGAATTTCCAATACATGCAACCCTGACCTTTTTTTGTTGCGCGCCTGCGTTAAAAAAACAAATTAAGCTTAGCCAGCAAAATGCTATTTTATACATAATGCTATGTTGTTTTGATCAGAATAAAAACAAGTTAAAATGAATGAATGATTGTTTTTATAGGCACCCTGACAAAATTCAGGGATCTGACTCCTTCATAAAGTAAGCCTACAGTATCGTTATCGATTTGAACCAGAGAAGAATAGCCAAAAGATTTTCTTTCGTCAATCAACCTCTGATTTTTAATGTGCCAGGATAAGCCCAGGTCAAGGCTTGCCTTGATTGTCAGATCCTGCCTGGCATTAGTACTATTCATATTGCTAAAGAACAATACTTCCCTGAAAGTATGGTTGATCTTCGTTTTCGCTTTAATAAGCGAGGCCATGCACACCGGATCCGGTAACGCATTATAGGAGCTTGGGTGCTCCAGCCAGGTCTTTCCCAGGTCTTGGGTAGTAGCTACACTTCTGTAGTTTCCCCTGTTGTCGCGCATGTTAATCATCAAAACGCCTTTGTTTGTCTCAACGACCTGGCTTTCTGTAGTATTGAATTTAGCTCCAACCCCTGAATGCCAGGTTTTGCCATGGTCTTTGCTGTATATAATGGACGAATGAGGTACACCAGGTTTTTTAGATTCATCCCAGTACTGAGAGGGAAAAACAAGAGTTCCATCTTGCATAGCAATACCATTGCCAGGTCCCTGAAAGTATAAATGCCAGATAGGGTTTTTAACCTGTGAGGTGATATTGACAGGTCCCGACCAGGATTTGCCATCATCATCGCTATAGGCGAGTACAAACTGTCCGGTGGTATCCGGCGATAACCCGGGTTCTGATCCTGCGATGGACCTGTTGCCTTTACTCCAGAGTGCCGCCACCCAAATTCTTTTTTTTATCGGGTCGAACAGAATAGCAGGGTCACCTATACCGCTATTTTGACCTATGCTACCCATCGACATAATGGCTTTCATAGGTTCCCAGCTTCGCCCGCCATCTGTGCTTCTACTCATGCCAACGTCGATATCAGCCGGCAAATCTCCGCTATGTTTATACCTGATATCATATACCGCTATTAAAGTCTTTTTGTCAGTAATAGTGATGCCCGGGATTCTGTAAGTGTGAACATTGTCGTCGCCTGGATTTCGTAAACAAGACCCGGTAAGCCATTCCGATTTCTTTTGAGATACTTCAGGCGGAGTGATATTTTTATTGTCGGACAACAGTATGTCTTTAATTTTATAGGTTACAGGTTTATCTATAGGGCTGCTTTCTTTTAATGACAAGCTTACCCACAGGTAATTGAAACCTGGAAGAATTTTACCCGAAAGAGATATTAATGTTCGGGTACTCACTTCTGTTGTGGTGCCGGCCAGTATCTTTTTTGAAAACAATGGCTCGCTGCCCGTAGAATAAATATTGATTTGCTGTATGATTGCTGCGGATTGAGCATCTACCTCCAATAGCACACTCTTGAAATCGGCAGCAGTTTTAGTGGTATAAAGATTGATTCGCTGAACGGGGTTATCATTAACTCCCTTTAATATAGGGATGATAAAATCAGTTACCTTGAGCTCAATGCCATTTTTTTGTCCCCATACAATAGGCGCAGGTAATAACAAGGTCAGGGTTGGAATAAATAAATAACGAACAATTAATCTTTTCATTGACAACGTATTTTTTTTCAATTATTATAATCAGAGGTTTTAGGCTTCAAAATAGCTAGTTGTAAGACTACGGCGATAGCTACAATCACCGACATTAGTACAAAGGTTTTCCCAAGATTACCTTGGTCGGTCGCTTTTCCCAGCAAATTAGTTACAAAGGCGCCGGCAAATACACCCACCATATTCATGAGCCCATACGCCGTAGCGCGCAATCGTGGAGGTATAAACTGACAAAGAATTGGCATATTGTTGGCGTCGAAAATGCCAAATCCAACCCCAAAAAAGATACCGGCGGCTAATATAACAATCAGGCTGCTTCCCGTTCCCAAAAAAATAAGGGAAGGAATGGTAAGCCCCAGTCCAATGGCACTTGTATATACACGTCCGTTTACATTCTTTTGAACCCAACGATCTGAAATGGTTCCACCCAGGATAACACCCAGAAAAGATGAGCAGGCAATCGTAATGGTGGAAAGCGGACCTGCTTTCGACATTGGAATCTGCAGAGTCTCTGAAAATAGGGTAGGTATCCAGTTTTTTATTGCCCAGCCTGGAAGACTGGGTGCAGCAAAATAAAAGAGAACCACCCAGAATGCCATATTAGAAAGAAGTACAACCAAACCTTTTGCAAACCCTGCTCCGGCAACACTTTTTAAAGTTTTATCGGCGTGGTTTCGTTGATCTCTGAGGAAAATTGCTAACACAACTGCGTATGCGATACCTATAAATCCAAACCAGTGAAATGCGGCATTCCAGGAGAAAGCCGCCGCTATTGTAGCGCCAAAACCTCCGAGCGCTTGCCCAGCATATAATCCTGTCATATGTATACCAATTGCTAAAGATCTGGTTTTACCGGTGTGATAATCGGCAATCATAGCTAGCCCGGCCGGAAGATACATAGCTTCACTTACCCCCATGATGCCTCGTAGCCATAAAAGCTGGTTGAAACTTGTAGCCATTCCCATTCCATAAGTAACTGCAGACCATATAAACAAACTCAAGACAATAAGCCATTTTCGGTTGATACGATCGGCAATAGAGCCGGCTACAGGACTCATGAACCCATAGATGTATAAAAATATTGCCATCAAAAAACCAAAACGTTCGGCTGTATCCAGGGCAGGAATATCCGCTTTCATGGCATCATGCATAGTGCTGAGCATCTGCCTGTCCATATAATTTAAAAGGGCCACCACCCAAAGTAATGCTACAACTGCCCATGGATACCAATCCTTATTCTTCTTTGAAATGTTTTGAGTTTTTACAATCATTTTACGCAACTTAGTGTGGTAAGAGTTAGGATTAAATGTTAGTCAACGGATGCCATCAGTACTAATGGAGATCTTATCCCAGGCTTAATTTCGCCGGTCGGAATCCAAATTCGTTTGCCTGACTTTACTGCGGTTGTAGTGACTCCGATGTTAAAAGGAGCAGCACCTCCTTCTTCCCACCCGTCTGTGAACAAATCATACAGTAATATACTATTACTGAAACCCGGATGTTGTAATTGCAGCCTCTCTTTTTCCTTTATTAAAAAATCCTTTTTTAAGCTGTCGGGCTCCTCTTTTGCAGCTCGAAGCAATCGCTCTATTTGTGTAAATATTTGTCCTTTGTCCCCGCCAAACAGTGCTATTTGACGATTGTTAACTAGTAAGGCACTGGCAGCGCTTAGTGGATAAGGCAACCGGGCTTTTTCGATCCAGGTGTCAGATCCTGTATTGTACATAAAAGTTCGATTATACATAATACTGATGCCGGAAGTTGTTTTACATCTGCCACCCATTAGATATAAATCCCGTCCGTTGCCTGAAGACACAAGTGTCATATGGGAAACAGAAACAGGAATATTTTTTAATGCTTGCCAGCCTGATGTAAGATCTTTTAAATCCAATTTATAAAAACGCGCTGAGGTACCGAGTGGTGTTTCACCTCCACCCGCATATACAATATCGTCAACAGCAGCTGCACTGGCATTGGTGATCGCTACAGGTAGTGGAGGTAATTTTGTGAAATTGACCTTTCCGTTAACCCAAGATGTCAGTAATACGTCTTTTAACGGCCCTGTTGCATTTTCTCCCCCAACGCTGACAATGCCGTTGGGCACGTTACAATTACCTGCGTATGCTACCGGATAGGGCATTATGATCTTCGCCTCAATTTTGGCGCAATCCCCATCAATAACAAAGGCTTCGTTGTAGTAAGCCTTTTGTCCTCCTCTCCAAGGCAGACCATTCGGGAAATTGGCTCCTCCGGCAATCACCAATTTTTGATTTACCAACCCGGTGACCGGGCCGGCTAAGCCTATTGCCGCTTTTTCTCCGGCAAGGGTAAGTATGCTGGAAGCGCTCCAGTTCAAAACAGGCGTTTTCTCAGCAGCGAGAATACAAGTAATAGCTGATAGTGACATTATGGATAATAAAACGATGATAGTGAACGTAAACTTCATAGCCATATTGTGAAATTAATCCACTACAGTTTTGAGCAATATTTTTCAAATCCTAAGCTGGATACATCTGTCTTAAAGGCTTCAAATAAAGAAGGATTCATATTTTGAACCGGGAGACGAAAGCCGCCGCAATCCAGCCCGATTAGTTTCATATACGCTTTGCCTGTCGCTATACCCCCGTATTTTCCAAGCAAACGGATTATTTCAATAGACTTGTATTGCAAATCTTTTGCCCTGGTTAAATCATTATTTTCAAATGCCCTAATAAGTTCATGATATAATGGAGCTGCGTAATTATAGGTACTTCCAACCGCTCCCTTACAGCCTAGTACCAGTGCTGACAGCATATTTTCGTCTCTTCCCCAAAGCATATCGTACTGCCCATTTTGCATATACATACAAGACAGGTAATCCATAAAATCTTCATGGGTATACTTAATCCCTGCCAGGTTAGGTATTTTACCATTGACGGCATTGAGCAGATCATACATACTGATTGGACAACCTGTAAGCACTGGAATATGATAGTAGTAGAACGCCGTATCAGGCGCGGCCGATGCTATTTCACTACAACAGAATGCCAGAGCGTCGGCAGTGGATGGTTTAAAGTAATAGGGGGCTGTAAAAGCGGTGCCATATAATCCAAGTTGTTGTGTGTATGCTGCCTGTTGCTGGCTCTGAGCAATGGAGGTGCCACCTACAAGATTAATCACTTTGAAGTCGGCATCATCCGAGGTGGCCCCAGCCCAGGCTGCGGCTACGCGATACTTTTCATCATCGCTCAGAGATACACCTTCTCCGGTAGAACCATTTATAAAAGCACCTGCAATGCCGTTATTTTTGAGCATGTTGTAGTACTGAGGTATAACATCAAGATTTAATTTGCCAGATGAATCCAACGGTGCAAATGGAGCAGCTATGAGCCCCGAAATTTTAGTAAAATACATATTGAAAAACTAGATAAAAAATTTGATATGAATATGCGTATGTGACGTGGTTAATAGCCAGGGGTTTGTGACAGTAAGGGGTCGTTATTGATCATGCTTTGCGAAATAGGTAATAAGAGTTTTGCTGTTGTTCCCGGAGCCAGATAGGCGGGTTTTATAGCAGCATAAACATAATTATCTCCTGCTCTTCTCAGCGCCCACCATCGACGGCCCTCTCCGATAAATTCCCGCAAATACTCATCCAGAATGGCGTTCATATTTTGTGTTTGTGAACCATTAACATATATGGGTGCGGCTGCTCCGTATGCCCTGCTACGAATCTGATTAATGTCCGCGGAAGGATCTTCTCCAAGCTTGGTTTTCGCTTCTGCGAGTAATAATAAAACGTCTGCATAACGATAAACTGGAAAATCATTATTGTAGATTTGATTGGTGCCAGAAGTTGAGCCAATAAACTTGGTCAATAATACCCCCCTTGTTGAAAATGGAGCCGTAGTTGCATACATAACTTTAAAGGAGTTGGCAACTCGTTGATCTGCAGCACCGGATGTTAGTTTGTCGATTGTAGCTTGAGACATACCTACACGGTTGGCTCCTCCAACAAATGGATAGACTGATGAAACTGTCGGTGTAGCTGCTTTGGCAAGAGACAACCCGGATGCCTGAATATTATTCACCAGGAAATTGCCATAGCTGCCTTGTGTTGCCTGGCCTAGTTCATAATTTAAAGCAAAAATTATTTCTGAATTATTACTTTTCTTGGTAGGGTCAAATACGTCGGCATAGTTGGCCTGTAGATTAAGCGATATTCCCTGCAGATTTTTAACCTCTGTTAGAGCTGTTTTGGCAATGGTAAAATCACTGCTGCCTCCACCCATATGTGTGCCAGACCATATATACACATCGCCCTTTAAAACCAGACTGGCTACACGATTCCAAAACACTCTTTTGCCGTTACGGAAATTATTGGATGTTCCGAACAGTTTTAACGACTCCTCTATATCGCTTTTAATTTGCAGCATTACTGAATCAGGACTGCTGCGTGGTTTATAAGTTTCAGCGGCGTTATTAATAATCTGTACCGGTGTAATGGTTATAGGCACAGCTCCCCAGGTCTTCAGCATTGTATAATATATATAAGCACGAAGTCCATACATTTCTGCCATTTCAATATTTCGTACGGAGGCTTCAACAGTACTCTTAGGTAGCACGTCGATTACATTATTAATAGTATAGATCAAACTATAAAAGTTAGCCCAGCTTGCATAGGGCACATTGAGTGCGCTGATATTGTGTGTATATAATTGCTCAGCACTGCCGTCAACCGATTCTGTGAAAATTCCCTCTGCCCAGATGTCTGATCGCATTTCTCCCAGATAGAAAAAAACACCGTTGTAGTTCCTGAATACTGAATATGCGCCCGCATAAAGTGTTTGAGCTGCACCTGCATCTGTTAATGCCAGAGATTTGCTTATCCTATCTTGTGGTATTACCTCTTCCAGCATTTTTTTGCAGGATGCAAAGCATAGAGTAATACAAGCTAATAATAATAAAGATTTATGTGGTTTCATGCAATAAGTTTTAGAATGTTAAAGAGTAATCTGAGCTCCAAATGTTAGTCTCCTGGGAAGGGGATAGCGCCCGTTGTCAATACCGCCTACTTCCGGAAATACACCGCTGTAACCGGTGATATACATCAGGTTGGAACCGGTCAGCGTAAGTCTCAAACCCTTTATTTTGTTATGCAACCAGCTTCCCAAAACTCCGTTAGTTAGGCTGTAACTTAAACTTACTTCCCTCAACATAATATAATCGCCTTTTTCCCATAAATCGGCCGGGGGATTATTTCCAGAACCATCTGTGGCAAAATTTCTCCCCTGATTAGCCCAATAATACCTGGGAAGAGAAGCATTGGGATTGTCAGGTGTCCAGGTGTCCAGGACGTGAATCGTACCATTTTGAGAACCTTGTACCTGGCTTAATCCCCTTGCTTTGCTATTGTTGAGTACCATAAATCCATAGGCATAGTCAAATGCTGTATAAAGAGAAATACCTTTGTAGCCAGTATTCAGAAAGAAGTTTCCGGAAGCTTTCGGTCTGGATCTTCCGACGTATACAAATTGCCTGGAATCAATAGTGTCATTTTTGTAAACTTGTTGCCACCTTGCATCGCCAAGTTGCTTAAACTTCTTGTTATTGCCAGTATAAGGCAGGAATGCATTGTATACATTTGCGTCTGCTGCTATCATATCTGCAGAGGTATATATACCATTCCATTTAGGTGCCCATATCTCATCATCTAGTCCGATTCGTTGACCTTCAATCAGGCCGCCCACCTGCATTAACTGTCCGGGATTTTTGGGATCCCAAACCTGTATGGTGCTTTGCCGATTGCCAGGTAATCCGTTAAAAGGAAGTTTTATTGCGTAGTTTTTAACAGTAAAAAATGTAGCGCCAGCCTCTAGGCTAAGCCCGTTTTCTTTCTTCGGAACCAGTACTTTAGCGTTTAAACTTAACTCAAATCCTCGGTTCTGGAGTTGCGACAGATTAGTAGTATAGCTGGTAAAACCCGTTTGTGCGGAGATCGGTAGGTTTGCTAATTTGTCAAAAACATTTCTGATGAAATAGTCGGCAAGTATAGTTACCCGGTTTTTTAATATACCAATGTCTGCGCCGAAATTGAACGAGTTAGTACGTTCCCAGGTTAGATTTGGATTGATGTAATTAGGAGCTACGGTAGCACCCAAACCGTCATAAACACTGGTATTGGCGTATACTTGTGATGTAGGGAAGTAGTTCTGATCGAAATACTGAAGGTTACCATTTTCACCGTAGCTTATTCTGGGTTTGATGCTGCTGATAAATCTTGAAATGCTACTTGATTTATAAAACTCTTCATTGTGTAGATTCCAGCCTGCTGATACCCCCGGAAAAAGACCGTAATAGTTAGAAGGGTCAAGGCGGCTCGACCCATCCAGTCGCACAGTTCCCATTAAAAAATACTTATCCCTGAAAGAATAATTTACTCTTACGATACCAGATGACAGGCGCTCCCAGTAAGGAAAATTAGACGAGGCGCTTCGTGGATTAACAATGACCCCATTTTGAACGGATGGGGTTATAGACGCAGCCAACCAGGGAATTAGATCAGTTGGAGCTCCCTGAGCGCTTCCCGAAAACGTGTATCGTCTATAATCCTGAAACTCTCCACCCGCCATCAAAGAAATAGCGTGTCCATTAAAGGTTTTATCGAATTGAAGTTGTGCACCGTATAAATATTGGATGTCCCTGTAATTATTGAAAGATGACGCCCTGTTTGTATTAATGGCGCCGCCATTACCTTGTTGGAAAGCCTTAGTAAAATAGTTTTCGTTTTGATACTGCATATATCCGTTTCCATTAGCGATTAGCTTCAGATAGGGGAGTAACCTATATTCGATTCTTAAGCTTCCTAGGAATCGTTGTTGATTAGTGCTGTTAATATATATATTACCCCAGTATTCGGGATTTCCCAATGAAACATCGTTGGGGCCGGGTATAGCAACTCCCGAAGTATCATTATAATACCTTACCGTAGGTGCTACTCCGAGAAAACGTTGCATCAGCCCTCCTGTGGCACCGGTGCTTAAGGCTGCCCCGGGATCAGAATAGGGAAGACCCTGATTTATGTTGTAGGCAGATGTAGTTAGATCTACCGTTATATTTTTCCCTATGTTTAATTGTCCGTTAAAGTTGAGATTGATTCGCTTGAGCCAGGAACCAATGATCACTCCATTATCTTTAACTGAATTTAGGCTAAGTGCGAAAGCCCCGTTATCATTGGCCCCCGAAAAACTGAGCGAATGTTCGGTGGTAGCTGTTTGCCTCATAAGCATATCTTCTCTACGCCTTGTGCTTATTTCTCTATATAAAATGCTATCTACTGTATTGGGGTCAAAAGGGTTTGGGTCCACGAGTAATTTCCAGTCGGGATTGTCAAGATACTGGCGATTACTGCCAGATAATCTTTGCGTACTATACAAACCAATGGGGGAATTATTAGTACTTCCAAAAGCCCATCCCCACGCACCCGTAAGCTGCCCCTTGTCGCCGGTTACTCCGGTGCCTGTAAGCGAATCAGCAAGATATCTGGCTCTTAAACCCATCCTGTTCATGCGTATATAATCTGCTGCAGACATATAGTCATCCGCAATACTTCTCGGAGCATTAAGCGTGTGACGTATAGAATATTGTACTTGAGATCTTCCTTTTTTTCCCTTTTTAGTAGTAATAAGAACGACACCATTAGCTGCCCTTGCACCATAAATGGCTGTGGATGCAGCGTCTTTTAATACATTCATAGATTCTATGTCATTCATATCTAAGCCATATAGCGTCGATAGCACCACACCGTCAACAACGATTAATGGGGAACCAGACCCGTCAAACCCTGTGCCTCCTCTAAAAATTATATTGGGAGAAGAACCCGGCTGCCCGGTTGTCTGTCGTACGAGAAGGCCAGGCACTGTTCCCTGCAGGGCAGTTGCCACATTCGAACTGGGGCTGTTTTGAAATGCAAGCGGGTTAACCGTTGAAGCAGCTCCTGTAAAGTCTTTACGTTTCTGCGTACCATAGCCAACCACTATTACTTCGTCAAGTTTTGAATTCTCAGCGGCGGTTAAAATAATTGATAACTGTGTTCGGGTGCCTACCATTTGAATGTTTTGAGTATAGCCTGTGTAAGATGTTTGAAGCGAGTCGCTGTCTAGGGCGACAATGGAGAATTTTCCGGCAGCATCTGTTATCACAGACTGGCTATTGTTATTCAAGTTAATGATTGTTGCACCTTGAAGTGGCGCATTGGTATTTCCATCTGTTACGGTTCCTGAACGTACGGTTGGTTGTGCGCCCGCTTCATAGGTGCACAGCAGTAAAAGCAGCCCAATCAAGTTTCTGGTAAAAGCAAGCATAATTTTAAAATTTAATTGTATTAAGTATGACATAATAAAATTAAATCTTTATTTTGAATTATCAAATTTTATTTAGTATTGCCGTCCTCCTGTTTTTGACTCCAAAAAATTATGTATGCTGCAACTGAACACACCGATAGAAATTGAATCTTTAGTTGATAGGGTTGAAACTTGTATTATAGATCTTTTGCACCAGCGTAAATTGAGAACAGGAGACAAGATTCCAAAACAACCTGAATTAGTAAAGGCTTTGGGAGTCAGCCGCACGGTGGTAAGGGAGGCATTATATAGGCTGCAGGTTATGGGTTTCATCGAAATGAAGGAGGAAGGCGGCGGAGTGATTACCAATCCGGATGTCTTTGCCAACTTGTCCAAAAGCATGCTGCCCTCTTTTCTAAGTATTGATACCTTAAAAGAGCTGTTCGAATTGAGACTGGTTTTGGAAATTGGTATAGCTGACCTGCTTTTTTCCAGAATAACCACCAAAGACATAGAGGATCTAAGACAGATCGTCAAACAAGAACCTATATCTACGGTAGATTATGTATTCAAAGCTTCCTATGAGATCCGGTTTCATTCCCGACTCGGTCATATAGCTGGTAATAAAACACTACAGAAATTTCAGAGCCTGCTAATGCCTGTTTTTGATTATGTTGAAAAGAGTTCCTTGTATGAAAAGATTGAGAAGGCAGATACTTTTGTTTCACATAATCAGCTTATCGACATACTAGAAACCGGCACGCCGCAGGAGTTTAGAAACGCAATGCGATCCCATTTGAATTTACATTTCCTGAAAATTACAAGGCGCCGTTTTAGTTAAAGTTTGTTGCTATCGGGAAACAAACTGTATTAAAATGTGCGGCATCGTGTGATTTATATTGAGCAGATCTCACTGCTGTTCTGTAATGGTGTTTGTACTTTTCTGATTACATTTTAAACATCCGGTTGATACATATTGAAATTCAATAGCAAGGTATTTTTATATTGAACAATCGTTCAATATAAAAATTTTCTTCGTTTTATTTGCGATTGCGATGAGCAATCGGTTGCACACAAAAAGGTGTTTTTTGTGTTACCCAAATTATATCTTTGAGTTAACAATGCATTAAGTAATACATAAAAATACTTTCATTGTTTGCTTTCATATGTAACAGGTTTGTTATGAATTGTGCTGCTTTGCGAAACCTCTGACTAGAAAATGATTTTCGTTTAAGAATTTTTTAATGAACTAATAAATGTGTTTATGGGAAATGTTTTTATAACACTTCGGGTTATTTGTATTACTACATTTTTTTGCCTTCCAAGCATAACAGGCAAAGTTTTTGCACAATCAGACACTGCTAAGATTACAAGGGACAGTTCAGGCTTTTATTTTATCAGTAAAGAAGTCCCGAATAACGATTCGAGCAGGACCTTGCAAAATAGTTTGGTTAACAACGATGATAATTTGCTGCGACTGATGCCTTTTGTATCCTTTCAACAGATGGTTAAGGGTAATTTGAGTGGAGTGATCGTTAGTGAAACAAGTGGTGAACCAGGCGTAGATCAAAATGTTTTCGTTCAAGGAATTAATGGGCCGTTGCTAACCAAAAAAGATCTCTTTGAACAACAGGCGGTAGTTTTTTTGAATGGTATTCCGCTTACAAGAGACCATCCGTTCGCTTATGAAATTCAGAAATCCGATTATACCAGAATTGGCACCAACTCCAATAATCTTGCATTGGCCCAGATAAATAATATCGCTTCCATTGAAGTGATAAAGGATCCTTCCAAATTGGCTGCACTAGGCCCCATTGCCGCAAATGGCGCCATTTGGATAACTACAAAAAATGCAGTTAGTGGTAAGAGCTTTGGCAGCATCAATGTATACTCGGGTTATGTGCCGTCTGAAAGAGTGTCGCCAACCAATTCGGCTTATGAGATGGCCTTTCGCAGATCATTTTATAATCAATATGCGTCGGTAGAAGATATAATTAGCATGCCTGCATATTTAAAGGATTCGACAAATATAGATTATTACGGGCCTGCCAACTGGCATGAATCTTATTATAAACCAAGAATAAGCTATGGCGCTGATGCCAGTCTTACAGGGGGTTCTGACCGGGCCAACTTTCGGTTGTTCCTGAGCTCGGTTAAAGATGCGAATTCTGCCGATAACACGTCGTTGGAGCGTCATAATGCATCGTTTTATATTAACGTAGCACCTACCCGATGGCTAAATTTTTCCTCAATGATTAATTACAATCGCCTCGACAGGGCCCGAAACCGGGGTATTACTGAGCGACTGTCTGAGCAGCGGTATTTGCCCGATCTGGCTAACCCGCTTACTCCAAATAAAAATCTATATGATGACTATTTATGGGAGTTCAATAAAGCTATTGATGATAACGTGAATAATAGTGTTCAGTCTTACTTTAATCTCAATTTTAAGTTTAACACACTTCAGTTTAACTCGTCATTGATGCTAGATTATAGCGACATATACCGAGATTTTTTTACCCCGGCCACTTTACTGGAGAATAACAATTTTGTTTCTCACTACCTGGGTATCAACCAGAGAGTGATGTTTAGTAATACCTTGTCCAACCGATTTCAGATAGCTACAAAGCAATCATTGAATGTTGCGATTCGACAACAGTTGATTTCAGATTTTTTCCGCTATAAATATGCCATCGGGTATAACGGGCCTAACGATTTTATAAAGGTGAATTTATTTCACCCCAACACCGAGGAACAGGCATACATAAGTTACTACTTTCCTAATAGGATTACTACAGCTCTTCAGTCATTTTCGGGTGAGCTCACGTATAGCCTCGATGATATTTTAAACGTGTATGCAGTGATCAGAAGAGATGGCTCTTCTACCAGGCAAATTAACAACAGGTGGTTCTCCGGTTATTCTGGTTCTTTCGATTACAATATGGGAAAACATCTGAGCCTCCGAAAAATCAACCTGAACCTTCATGGCGGATTTGGGCGCGTGGGCAAAGTTGTTGCAGATGATCGGTTTTCCAGTGGCCCCATCTATAATTCTTATGTAGGCTGGCAAAACGAGCCGACACTGGGTACCTATTTGGGTTTACCGGCATTAGTAAGACCATATAGCTTTGGATGGGTAGGCAATAATATGCCATGGGCTTATTATGATAAAATGAACCTCGGTATACGCCTTGGACTATTCTCCGGTAATCTCACTCTTGGCGTGGAGGCATATAACCGGTACGACAAAAATGGTGCGCTTCTCATACCTACACCGGCTGAATGGGGATACGAAGGGCAGTATCTATCGGGTATGGAGGTCAATAACAGGGGGGTGGATCTTTCATTAATGGCCAATATCATCAAATCACGTTCTGGCTTCGCCTGGTCTGTAAATGGCAATATTAGTTTCAATAGTAACCGTTTGGAAGCTTTGCCAAATGGCTTACCGCAAATAATTATTGGTAATAATATGTTGAAAGTTGGAGAACGGGTGGATGCGTTCTGGGTTTATAGGAATATAGGCACGTATAACACTATGGATGAGGTTCCTGAAAACCCATCGACAGGAAACAAGCTGACCTATAATGGCGTCCCGTTTGGGGTAGCGGATGCTAAATGGGCAGATACCGATGGTAACTTCGATGTGAATAATTACGATAAGGTTTTAGAAGGTAATTATATGCCTAAACAATGGGGAGGTCTGGGTACTTTATTTGCATATAAGCATTTTTCCCTTGATATACAGTTTTATTTTGCACTCGGGCATCAATACCTGAATCAATACGCATCATCAAGACTCGATTTTGTCAATAGTGACTTTACCAAAACATTGAACGCCGTCAAAGAAATTACTTTCTGGAAAAAGGGTGAAGATTTATCGGTATATCCTCAGTATAATCCCTGGAGCAGCTTAGTACCCTACCAATTGTACCAGGATCTTTTTCTGGATAATGCATCCTATATGAAATTGAGATCAGCTACATTATCTTATAAGATTCCAACAAACAAAGCTTTGATAAGGACGACACAGGTTTATTTATCTGGCACCAATTTGCTGACCTTTTCTCGATTCAAAGGTGATGACCCCGAACTCATTAACTACCAGGGAGTTTATGACGGAAGGGCGCTCCCCATCCCGAGATCTGTTATACTAGGACTAAAACTTGATTTTTAAAATAAGAAAGCTTATGTTTTATAAAAAGCGAAACAATAGTATAGGAGCTGCTTTTATACTGGCTGTATTTATATTTTCAACTTCCTGCAATAAGCAGTTAGACCGGGATTCAAGTTCTATATTGTCTAATAAAAATGCATGGAAGACTCTTGAAGATGCAAGAGGAACTGTAATGGGTATGTATGCCCTTTTGCGTAGTGCCGTTGCCAATAACAATGCATATTGGTTGTACGGCGAATTACGGTATGGTTTTTTTGAGCCCATTAATAGTCCCGATTTATCGGCTGTTATATCTAATAAGCTCACCTCGGGATATAAAGCAATTACCAATGCCTCTGATTGGACCAGATTTTATGCTGCTATAAATAGTTGCAATAGCGCTATAGAAAATTTAGAAAAATGTAAAGAGGATCTTAGGTATACAGATGCTTATTACCAGTTAGATATATCGCAGGCAAGGGCGCTACGCGCATTTGCCTATTTTATGATGGTAAGAATTTGGGGTGATGTTCCGTTGATTACAACCTCAGGAGAAGGGCAGAACTTTCCGGCTATTCCCAGAATGAATAAAGATGCTGTTCTTCAGTTTGCTAAAGAAGAAATGGTAGAAGTGGCGCCTGATTTACCTTATTTGTATTCGGGTATGGACCTCGAAGGTAAATTTCCCGCAAATTACTATGACCTTGGTACAGGTTTCTGGTTGAATGCACCTTTAACCAGGCTCGGTGCGTATGCCTTGCTGGCGCATATGAGCGCATGGCAGGGAGACTATGCTGGTGTTATTGTTTACACCGATTTTGTGATTAATAATAGCGGAAGAGGAAACCTCGATCCTGTCAATACCAATGATATGGTATCAAGTACAGGACTATTTTTATCTGGTAATAATAATTTCAGACAGTTAGTAGGATTTAGTTTTGGAAAGTTTAACGGTGAAACCACCATTGACGGACATCTGGAAAATTTGACGCTTGCCAATACACCTGGCTTTCCTATGTCCAAACAGCTGCCCAATATTTATGTGCCTCGTGAAACAATTATACGTGTTTTCAATGAACCCGGTGATGACAGGTTCGGTGCAGACTTTTCAGTAAGGCCAGTTATTTTCAAAGAAACATATTTTGAAAACTTTAGTGGCGAAATTCCGGTTTTTAAAAAGATCAGAGTCTTAGATGCGGGAAGCAGCACTACAAATGGAGAGTTTGTTGTTTACAATTCATCCATAATATTTACCCGTCTGGAAGAAATACGCCTACTTAGAGCCGAGGCCTTTGCTGCTTTGAACAGGCTGGGTGATGCTGTTCAATTACTCAATAGTGCAAGGGTACAAAGAAATTTGTCGGCTACCACTTATAGAACCAGAGAAGAGCTAATTGAAAAAATATTCCTTGAAAGGTCTAGGGAGCTAATGGGAGAGGGATGGCATTGGTTCGATTTGATCAGACGTACACGGCTGTTGAAGGATAACCCCGAAATATCAGCATTGATTGAATCGGGAGGTATTTATTGGCCTATTTCTAAAAATGTACTGGAGCGCAACCCTAATTTGAGTCAGAACGCTTATTGGAACTAAATAAATTTAAACTAATGAGGAGTATATTATACATGATACTGGCAGCAATAATAATGGTGGGTATCTTGCCTTCTTGCCAGAAGATCGATGAGAGTTATATAGAGTATAAAAACGAGTTAAAAGAATTTTCGGGTACGGCCATTGAATATTTTAAAGATCAGCCTGCAGGCACTTATGACTCGTTGTTATTGGCGCTTGATAGATGTCCGGAGTTGAAACAAGTGATGGGTAATGACACAGTGACCGTATTTGCTTTATCTAACCGTTCTTTTCAGTTAGCTTTTGAAAATTTAAATAAGGCGCGTGCAGATTCTGTACCGTTATTACCTCCGGTAAGCATTCAATCAATTGATGATTCTATTTTACAGGTATACTTATCACGTTATGTAATTCGTGATAAATTTTTATCCAAAGACATTGCGGTCTCTTCAGATGGTCTACGGGTTGCAACTGCAGTAAGTAATTACTACATGCATATGCAATATGTTTCTACCAATGCATCAGGTGTTGTTGGGGGCGGACCAAAATCATTGTTGTTCAGCGATACAAATAATTCCCTGGATATTAATAACTGGACAAGGGTAGGAACTACAACGGTAGACATTCTAACAAAAAATGCCGTTATCAATTATTTGCCAGCTAATCACATTTTTGGTTTCGGGGCAGACTTCATAATCACAGTAAACAAAATTCGCTAGTCATTTCATTCGTATAAAGACATGATACACGCTACAAAGAAAATCTGCTTATTTGCATGTACCGTATTTTTAGGTATTTCATGCAAGCAATATTTACCTGTCGAAAGAGAAAATATTGGTTTAGATACCGAAATTGCCAACAGAACATTTTCACCGATTCTTGGTAGAAATACCGTCTTTTCCGATGTCTTTTTTAAAGGAAGTACTTCGTTTCCTGCAACATTTAAAGTCATAAACGTTCGCAGAAGAAGTGGTGACGATGCTCCCGAACTTCGTAATGTATTGCCCGTAAAAGTTTGGAAGTCTGCTTACACTGGTTTAGAAACTTCTTTAGAAGAGATCGAGCTAAAAAGAACCGTCGAAAACAGGCCGGTTTTCGAGATTGGAGAAAAATCGGGTAATCTTATGTTCTGGTCTTCCGGTAATTCTAACTTTATAAGGACAGTCCCCGATTCAGGATACTTATTTGATTTGGAAATTTCAAACTCCGGAGGACGCCGGTATTTTCAGGACTTGCAAATACAACCCCGCAAAGAAGTTCCTTATACGCCTTCTAATTTTGATGAGTTAACCGGTATGCCCACTTCCTTTAATTTATCTCCCAATGCCCCAATATTTCTTACGGCTGATACTGTTTTATCAGGGCTGTCGAATTTAAGAATTGGTAATGGTGATATCAGTCTTTCCTTCAATAAAAAGCTTAATAGTAATAAAAGCCAATTAACCTTTAGGTTCCTGGATAGAGATAATAAATTTATTAATCCTGACAAATTTTCTGATACTGACTGGGAAAATTTAATCCATGGCTTTAACATGGTTAAAACAGCTACCGGTGTGACCTACGATGTAGCCTATCCCATTCCTCTTGCCAGGGTATCAACCAGGTTTACTAGTAATGGTGGGACTACTGCTTCTGTCAGGTTTGCCTATAGAAGGATAGGGTTTGGGAACGCTGTTGAAGAAAATTATTTTGGGTTAAACTTCGCCATATACGAGCCAGGTGACTGGGAGATTATTTTTAGGTTTATCAACTATAACCCCAAGTTCACTAACGACTAACTACTTAATCAATCTCAAAATATTTGTAATGTTCATTTTAAGGAATAAACACTTAGTACTTGCTGTTATAGCTCTTGTAATATCTCTGTATGGTATTGCGCAAACGCCGGTAACGGTACGTGGAAAAGTAATAGATGAATTGACTAAAACCAATCTCGAAAGCGTGAATATTTCGAAGGTAAAAGGCGGCTCACATCTTGGAATTACAGATAGCCTTGGCGATTTTACCATCTCTGTCACTCCTGGAACCTCTATTTTATTTTCCTATGTAGGATATGAAGCCTATAAAGTAGAAGTAAAAGGCGGAGAAGAGCTACTGATCACACTAAAAAGTAAACAAACCAACAATAAGGATGAAGTACTGGTAACCGGGTTTACCCAAAAGAATAAAGACTTGACAACAGGTGCAGCAACCCGTTTGAGCGGTGATAAAATCCAAAACGTTCCGGTTTCCAATTTTGTGGATCTGATGCAGGCGCGTGTTGCGGGTCTGAATATTCAAAATAACACTGGCTCTCCCGGGGCTGTAGGAACCATCAACCTTCGGGGTACTTCTCAAATCGGGATATCTTCTGATGGCTTTTTGACCCCCGCATCTCCCTTATTTATCATAGACGGTATACAGGTAGATATCAACAGTAATTACAGTTATAATAATAATACCAGCGCCAATAACGTCAATCCTCTATCTCTGATTCCTCCGGATGATATTGAATCAATGGATGTATTAAAAGATGCCGCGGCCATGTCTTTATATGGTTCGAGAGCAGCTAACGGTGTAATCATTGTAACAACAAGAAGAGGAAGGTCACAAATTCCTCAGGTGAACTACCGGGGTGATATATTCTTTAGACGCGCACCAAGGCTGTTGCCTACAATCGGGGGTAATGATGAACGGCGAATTAGAATTTATACGCTTCTTAATTACGACACCTTAAGATATGAAGGTTTGAAGTCAAGGGTTAATGAATTGAACTTTCTTACAGATAGCCTTAATCCTTATTATAATAATGCAACTGATTGGCAGGATGTATATTTCCGTCCCTCGGCCAATCAAACACATAACCTACAGGTTTCGGGTGGAAATAACGCCTTTGCCTATAAAATGAATTTAAATTACCTGACAGAAAAAGGTATCGTCAAGAATACAGACTTTGAAAGATTTGCTTTAAATCTGCAAACGACGTATAACCCTAATGAGCGATTTAGGTTGCTGGCATCTATCAACGCTGCCTACGGCGCCAGGGGCAACGGTACCAGCGTGTCTGGTGTTCAGACGGGTGTAGCAACCTCGGCAGCATCCTCATCGTTGTTGCCTCCGCCATCTCTTTACGATGTTAATAGTGCTGCTGCCGGTGGTGACAACCGTAATAATTTGAATCGCGTCAATAATATCTGGGGAAGCGTTGATTTGCAATACACTTTCTTAAAAGGCCTGACTGCTCAAAACGCATTTAGCTATAATTACGCAACCAATAATAATAATCTGTTTGTTCCTTCCTCTCTATCTGGAAGTGCAGCTGATGTAAGATTCTTTGATGACAGAAATTACACCCTGACCAATCGTGCATTACTGCGGTATAACAAAAATGTCGGTGAGCATTCTTTTTCACCATTCATTTTTGGCGAAATCAATTCATTCGGCAACCGTCAGTATAATGTGCGTTTGGCAGGAACTGCCAACGACCAGATTAAAGGACCAATAGGATATAATTGGTCCAGGTCTGAAGGGGCTATAGGACGAATAACCGACACGCGTCAACTGGGATGCGGAGGTGAGATGTTTTATAACTATGCCCGAAAATACATCTTGCAGGCAACTTACCGTTTAGATTTGAATTCGAGTAATGGTCCTGCTCAGGGCTATGTTCATTCACCATCTGTTTCAGGAAGATGGAATTTCTTCAGGGAGAAATTTTTCGAAAACAAGACTTGGATTTCAGAAGGAGCTTTAAGGGGAAGCTGGGGGAAAGTTACCACACCGGTTGGAAGTATTTTTAATGTCTTTGGCAGGTACGTTGTAGGTGATCCTTATAACAATAACCCTACGGTATCTCTTGATTTTGGGTCTGTACCTAATAGCAGCTTTGCTCCGCAAATAGTTACTACCTTAAATATGGGTATGGACTTAGGGATATTTAACAACAGGGTACGTGTTTCAGTTGATGCCTATTATAAAGCCACTGACAACCAATTAACCGACATTTTTCTGAATTCATCTACTGCTTTTGGGACCTATACGTTGAACGGAGCTTCAGTGGTCAACCGCGGTATAGAGTTTACAGGAGATTTTTCCATCGTCAATCAACAAGACTTAAAAATATCATTGAACACTAACTTCGCAATAGATAGGTCTAGTTTGACAAAACTTCCTGATGGATTAAGGGAAAGAGTTATTCTAATTGACGATGGTACAGGCGTTGCCAATATCCCCGTTTTACAACGCATAGGTAGGCCGCAGATATCAAATATCCTGTTTATAAATAAAGGCGTCTATGCCAATACAGCCGATGTACCAGTTGATCCTAATACAGGGTTGAGGTTACAGTACGGAAAGAACAGCAATGTCTTTTTTAAGGCAGGTGATCCTATATGGGTCGATATTAATGGTGACTATGTAATCGATGATCAGGACCTCATGCCTGCAGGTAATCCTATCCCACTATTTGTTGGTGGATTCAATCCTACTATTCAGTACAAACAGTTCACTTTAAATGCCAGCCTGGCTATTACTTTAAAAAGGGATATCATTAACCAGGTATTGGCAAACAGAATGAATGCATATACAACACCTGATGCCATCAATGCATTGCAAGACATAAACGGCTATAATTATTGGATGCCCAACAATGAGGATCTTTCGAGTGGTACAACTGGAGCCGTTTATCCTAATCCTTTCGATTATGTACGTGCCGGAAGGATCGGGTCGTTCAGATCTAACCAGACATTATACCTGGAAGATGGTTCCTATGTTAAACTTAACAGCGTAGCAGTACTGTATCGTTTTCGTAGAGAATTAATCGCTAAATATGGACTGCAAGATGTTCAACTCCGGGCAAGTATGAATAATGTATTCACTTTATCCCGGTACAGCGGTATTAATCCGGAGAATGTTTCGAGCCTGGGAAGGGATATTTCAGGAGGCTATCCCAATGCTCGTGGATACTCCTTAGGTATCGGTATTATTTTTTAAAAGGTTTAAATACAATGACTATGTATAAATATTTAATAGTACTTGTGGTAGCTATATCAGGCAGCACAGGATGTAAAAAGTTTGTGGAACTTGATCCGCCCAGTAGTTTGTCGGGAAATAATTTCTGGAAAACCACCGAAGATGTCGAAGCATTTACAAATGGCACTTATCAGCTTCTAAGAAGATGTTTTACGAGGCCTAATCTCCAGGCAGGTGACGGAACAGGTGAGTTCCCGTATTTTCTTTTTACCGGAGATTTAAGGGGAGCGCCGGTTATCCGCAACACAGCATGGGACCGTAATTATATAGATATGTTATCCATAAATAATCTCCGGGGATTTTTTGGAGATAGGGGCGGGTATTGGTATAACATATGGAATATGGATCGTTTTTCTATCTGGGACGATTTCTTTAAAGTGGTGGCTTCTGCCAATATAGAGTATGAAAAAATTGATGATGTAGAAGATCCATCTTTTACAGAAGACCTTAAACGCAGGTACAGGGCGGAATCTGTTTTTTTAAGATGCTTCGCATACTTCATGATGGTAAGACAGTTTGGTGATGTTCCCTACTATACGAATGCGTACCAGACGGACCCATTACCCAGAACAAAAATGGTACAGGTGCTTAAGAATTGTGTAGCCGACCTTCAGCCGGTGTATAAAGATTTACCCTGGACCTACAGTAATCCCGTGTATGTAGCTGTGAGGGCAATGAGAGGTTCTGCTCTAGCATTGCTGATGCATACCAACATGTGGTTAGCTGGATTCGACCAGGACAATCGCTATCTCTATTATGAGGAAGTTGTGAAATTCGGCCAGGAGCTAATGAATGAGAATGCGGGCGCTTATGAATTATTGCCACTCGAAAGAACCGGTGAAATTTTTAAAGGACGATCTAAGGAAGGTTTGTTTGAAATTCCACAGAACAGACGGTATAATGAGAGTTTCGGATGGGGTACATATTTTGACCATGTGAAGTATCAAACCGGCAGCTCAAGCTACCCCTACATATATTATACAACTCGATATATGGACGCATTGTGGCCACAAAGCGATGCTGCTACCGATTTAAGAAAAACCGTTTGGTATACGGCATCAACATTGTATCAGCAAAGCCCCGCATTTAGGATGCACAAATTTTTATTGAGTATTGATGAAAATAATCCTGATAACGGATCCTTCGATGCCAGCGCAACAGTATTCAGATATACAGATGCTATCTTATTGTATGCAGAAGCATTAGCTGAATTAGGCAAGGAGAGTGAAGCTATTGCTGTGGCACAGGTGGTCAGGAGCCGTGCTCAAGCTCCACCGTTGGGAGGTTCCGGAAATGATCTGAAAGATGCAATTTATCTCGAAAGAGGCAGGGAGCTTATGGGTGAAGGACACTATTGGTATGATTTGGTGCGTACTCGAAGGATTCTTACAAACCCATATGGATACCGGGCTACCCTTTCACAATTTTTGGCAGGTGCGTGGACTTGGCCGATCAGCCGTACTGCCTTAAACAATAATCCATTGATGACCTTAAATACTTATTGGGAATAATAAAATAATTAAGAATGAAAATTAAGACGCTTTTTGTGTTGTCTATTCTAACGGCAACCTTTTTGTTCGGCTGTAGAAAGAATGAGTATTTTAATAATACAGGGCTGGCTAATGGCCAATTTGACGGGACCATCATGCAATACCTTGAATCAAAACCAGATTATTTCGATAGCCTTGTTAAGATCATTAATATAGCAGGAATGGCCGAAGCACTAAATAAACCCAATATTACCTTCTTTGCTCCGCCAGACTCTACAATCAGAGCAGCATTGTTTTCTGCCAACGTATTCAGGGAGCAAAATGGAAGAGCAAGAATTAATTCAGTAAATGAAATATCCCCGGCAATCTGGCGAAAGCATCTAAGCAAATATATTTTCAATTTTGCCAAGTCACTCAATGATTTTTCCCAGGTTGATTTTTCCAACATTACATCATATGGAGGGCAAATGTATACCTCTTATGCTGGTAGACAAATGAATATCGGGGCAGTGTATACTGATCTCGTTAACAGAAATCCTCAAACTCAAACAGTGACCACCATAAGGTATGCAGGCTACCGGTATCTTGTGATTTCATTTTTAACCAGCCCTTTTAGCCCAACACAGGTAAGTACCTGGGTTACTGCACCCGTGTCTACTGCCAATATCAGACCCAACAATGGCTTTGTGCATATTATAAAATACTCTAATCACCAGTTCGGGTTTGACGTAACGGAATTTTCAGAAGACGTCACTTTTTTGAATAATAACTAAAGTTAACAGTATGCTTTTAAAAACAATAGGATTTGTACTTTTTATGTTGGTGTTAGTGTCCTGTAATAAGGATCTTGTACTTGCGGACCCAGTATACCCGAAGGGCGAAACACCTCCGGTAAAATTCTCTACGGACAGGCCTGTGCCTGCTTCAACTGATCTGGGTGGAAATGTAACGTTCCAGGTTTCGGGACTAAAGGCCAATGAAGGAAACTTTAAGTTCTATATAAATGATGCCGAAGCTCAGATTGTTACCCTTACTGACAAAAGTATTACCGTTAAAATCCCTCCTACAGCTATCACAGGAAATGCATCAGTAGTTGTAGGTGACAAAACATATTATGGGCCTCTTCTCTATATTAACGGAGGCTTGTCGGTAGACCCCAATTTCTCGACCGCGGGCTCAAGAGCTAACGGAACAACCTTTGGCATGTTACCCAGTCCTAATGGATTTTACTTATATGGTGGATTTTCTGATTTCAACAACCAAGCTTCTATAGCCGTTCCGATAAGAGGTGTTGTAAACCTGGATGCGAACGGAAACTATTCATCCACTCAATACTTAATGAATCGTGTCTTCGATGGCGGTGCTGTTAGAAGTATAGTTCCTTATGGAACAGACCGGTTTATAGTGTCTGGTGGTTTTAATTCTTACTTCTGGGACGAATCTAACAACATCTTTGATCGAAGATTTGATAATGTGTTTGGCATAGCCTCAGTTTTTACGCAGGGTCAGTTGGATTCGATGATAGTAGATATTATCAACACCAACCCCGAAGCAAACCCCGACGGCGGCAAGGACACCGTAAGCGCATTTAACGGAGGAGTAGATGGAGGCGACATTGTAAGAACTTTTTCAACCAGTGACGGAAAATATATAGTTGTGGGTAATTTTTTAGTATACCGCTCTGTTTTCTATCCCTCTTCTAGCGCATCCAGTTACTACTCGGATATTATTTTTACACCGAATATTTTAAAACTAAACATCAACGGAAGCATTGATTCGACCTTTAATTATAATAAAGTTACGAAATCGGGTGGGGAACGGGCATCAGGAACCATCCTCGATGCGATAAAGTTACCTAATGATGATATTATAATTGTTGGAAACTTTAATTCCTTTCATGGAGTGTCTAAAAAATTTATTGTTAAGATAAAAGGCTCCACCGGTCAGCTAGACAATAGTTTTATAGCTAATGCTAATTCCGATATCCGTTCTATCAGTTACAACGCTACGTCAGGAAAAGTGCTTTTGTCAGGAACATTTAGTGAATATAATGGAACGCCTGTAAATGGAGTTGCCATGATCAATGCTGACGGATCAATAGACCCTTCTTTCAACTTTAAGGAAATACGGGGCGGGTTGGTAAATTTCGCCAGTCAGATCGAGTATAAAAATATGATTGTAGTATCCGGGTCCTTCACACATTATGATGATCAGGTTCGCCCGGGATTAATGTTCCTGGATAGAAATGGCAATTTGATCCCGGAATACAATCGATTTGGATTGTTCAGGGGAAGGCTAAATGCTGTTTACCAGGTGCCTAATACCACTACCGGATATCCAAGCCTGTTTCTGATGGGAAGCTTTGACAGGTTTAACAATACGGATGTTGGTAATTTTTTGAAAATCAATTTCCTGTTTTAAAGATACGCGTGAGTCAATTGTTACAAAAACAAAATATTATAAAATGAAGCTGCTAAAGTATTATTTATTCAGTTGGGCACTCCTGATCATTTTTAATGGCTGTAATAAAACGGAAACCTCTGAAATGTCATCCCCCGAAAATACATCCAACACCTCCTCGTCGGGCAAAAAGGTGCTTTTAGTGATGATGGACGGCGTGGTCGGAACTGAATTAAAACAGGTTGCTCCTACGAATATCAGTGCTTATGCTGGCAGCGCTGTATTTAGCTATGATGCGGTCAATTCATATAGAAATGATAGTACTGCGAATCCATACGGATGGGCATCGGTTCTAACAGGAGTTGAGGCCTCAAAACATGGCGTACTCAATAATTTTACCACCAGCAATCTTACAGTGTATCCTTCTATGGTAAAACGTATCAGATCGCTAAACCCTTCTGCTAAACTTTCGGCAATAGCTACAAATCAGGTGCTGATGGACAACCTGCTTTCTGATGCAGATCAGAAGTTTACTTTTCCCTCCAATGACATGGATGCATTTACTAAAGCTCAGGAGGTGTTAAAAAATGATAATCCGGATATGACCATAGTTCACTTCAGTGCAATTGATAGTGCGGGTACCGCCAGCTCTTATAGTGCTGCTGTAAATGCCTACAAAAATGCCATTGTCAGAACAGATCAATATATCGGGCAGTTGGTTAATACCATTCAAAGCAGATCGAATTATCAAAATGAGGAGTGGTTAATAGTTCTGGTGTCGAATAAGGGTAGTAATCAGCGCCTGATACCGGCACCGGGCACAGCCTGGAATGCCTTTGATGATAAGATGCATAATACTTTTATAATGTTCTACAATCCTCGTTTTATTCCAACCCAATATAATAAGCCGTCAGGCGTTGTGCCCTATTCCGGATCGTCGCCTTTATATACACTAGGTGGAGCTGTGAATACGGCCACGCCTACCAGAGCTATGGCGCCAGACCTGAATACGGTAAGATTTCAGCAATCAGGAGATTACACTATTCAGTTTAAAATTAATAACCCGTCCAATCAAACAGCAGTTGCTCCGGGCATTTTAGGTACATCTATGTATAGGTGGGGAAATCCCAATAGCGCTGTGCGAGATAATATCGGGGGAGGTTTTGTGGTATATTTTGAAGGTAATTTTTATGCACTGAATCTTTTCAGGGCAGATGGTAGCAGGCAGGCTTATATTCCAGGTAATAATATAACGGACGGTGCATGGCATACAATCCATATTGTATTTAGAAGCGATGCGGGCACTCGGTATGTATACCTTTATACAGATGGGAAATATGTTAACAGAGGAGCTATAGGAGATGGTCTGCTTTCTTCTACTAATACCTCTGCGAAGGCCAGATTTAAGATTGGCTTTATAGAAGACGTGGCCAACCCGACCAGTTCAACGGGAACCAGGACTGGTGTAAAAATTACTGATGTCAGAATCTACAATACGGCACTCCCTGAAACTTATATGGCTCAGAATTACTGTAAAACATATTTGTCTGATGGAGATGCTTTTAATAACCAGCTTTTGGCTTATTGGCCTTCAGACAATGTTTCCGTGTCTGAAAGCGGTCCAACCTATTTGAGAGATCGTTCAGGGAATGGCAGGGATCTCGTTTTAGAAAATGCACCGCTGGCTAATTTCTCCGAAACTTCACCCAATCTCTGCCCTACCTATACTGACTTTACCTATCGGTCACTTATGACAAGTGTCGACGTCAGTTATCAGATCTATACCTGGCTGGGATTTTCTCCCAACACCAAATGGGCACTGGATGGAAAAGTGTACCTGCCCAAATATATTGATGTATCCAACTAAAATTTAAGAGATGAATAAAATATTGACTTGCTTTTTGTTTGTTTTGTTTTCATGCTTAGTGATTTCATCCTGTCAGCCCGACTTAGAAGAATATACAAATGGGTTTAGTAATAAGGGATTGGACTCGTCAAATGTTGAAGCAGACACTTCAACTTTGCTTACAAATACCAGCCGTTATTCCAAAGCCAGATTGTTTCCAGGATTGGTATGTGATAATGCAAGGATTGACACAAATCTTACACTCGACCTGAATTATAATTATGTTTCCAATGCTACATTAAGAATCAGCGCTCCGCCGGTTCCGCTTTTTAGTACCGGACTGTATGCAGCTGCTGGTGACCTGGTTACCATAACTGTGCCGGATAACGAATATAATCTATCGGTACAGATTGGTGCTTGGTCTGATGATTTAACGGGTAAAGAGGGTGAAGGCCCGCTGCTGAGAGATCCGAGGATTGTAGCCAGGAAGACTTTGGCACCTGGCGTTAACACCGTAAGAAATCTTTACGGTGGACATATCTATCTGGTGCCATCCAAACCTCTTACGACGCCGGTAAACATAAAGTTTAGCCGGGTTTGCAAATCACCGGATTTTGTGTTGGGAAAGACTACGAATGCACAATGGCATGATGAAATAAGAAAGTCATGTGTGCCCTGGCTGGAATTGAGAAGTAAAAATGTGATCTACGTCGTATCAAGAGAGTTTTGCCTGAATCAATGGATTGCTGACCCAACAGCTTTAATGACAGAATGGGATATTGCCATTAGGGAAGACTTCTTTAAATGGATGGGGTTGGAAGAAAATCCGGCTGATCCCATTGACCAAAGTCCGCAACTGCCTATAAGAATTGTTTTTGATATTCAACCTTCTGTAGGTTATGGGCATAGCGGTAATCCTATCGTTGTAACCAATGATTATCACTGGTTCAGTTTCAGTACCGACCTTACTTGGTTAACCGGATCAAACGTATGGGGTATTTACCACGAAATCGGACACAATGCGCAAATGGGATTGTGGAGCTGGAGCACCCTCGGTGAAACCACCAACAACCTGTTCAATCATAAACTGGCCAGGAGAAATGAGTTAACAGGGCGCCCCAATGGGTGGCCGGCAAAACAAGATTGTTGGACCTGCGATCATGGCAATATCATGGACAAGGCAATTACATTTGCTACAGACCCGGCCAGCAGCAAAAATTTTGACGGTACCGATAGCAGAATAAATGGACCGCAGGAGCGCAAGGCTCCGTTTCTTCAAATCTTTGATTTCATTAAACCCTTTAAAGCAGGTGTTAATCAAACAGCTAACGATGGGTGGGATTTTATGCCATATTTATATAAACAAGGCAGAAGGGCATTAAGACCACCTACCAGCGATATATTAAAACATGATTTCGTATATACAAATCTGTGTGAGTTTACAAAAATGGACTGGAGATTATTCTTCAAAAGCTGGGGTATTCAACTAAGTAACATCGCCCTGGCCGGAATGGCTGGAAAATACCCGCTGATGACTACTGAGGTTTGGAAATATAATCCGATCAAAAGAACGGGTGGTACAACCGCTATAGACTTATACACCCCTGCATATTGGGCCATTCAAAGTTTCTCCACACAGGAGCCTACTGGTGAGAGTGCGCCAAATGGCGTTATAAGTGCGTTGATTGATGGTAATCTTAATTCATTCTGGCATACACAATGGTCTGCCCAGCAAACGGAACCACCACACGAAGTCGTATTGGATCTGGGAGCTGTAACAGGCTCCCCATTGACCTTCTCGAAAATCAGAATGGCGCACCGTCAAAACTTGAGTAACAGGGTTAAAAACCTTTATGTAGAATATAGTAATAATCTCAACAGCTGGACACCAGTTCCTGGAAGTCCGTTTGCTCCTGCCAATGTTGCGGGTTATATCAGTTTACCGTTAGGTACAAGTATTACAGCAAGGTATGTTCGATTCAGAGTTCCTTCCAGGGCAGATATAATAAGCAATAACCAATTTGTAGCAATGGCTGAGTTTGGTGTAGAAAAATAATAAAATCTAAATGATTATGCGAAATAGATTAATGACCGGTTTGATTCTTATGGCCGCGGGTTTTGCGGGCACTATACTATTATTAGGGGGATGTAGAAAATATGAGGACGTACCGCCTTTTTTTGAACAAATAGACACTACAAAAAAGCAAGGTAATAGAAAGGTGATCTTTATTGGAGTGGACGGTGTTGTAGGTAGCTTGCTGAAGACGATGGCGCCTCCTGTTTTAACCGCCATGCAGCAACACAGTAAGTATTCCTATGAATCTCTTTCAGATGAAGTTACAACTGATGCAGCCTCATGGAAAACACTGTTAACCGGAGTGTCCTATTCCAAACATACGGTTCGGGACAGCAGTTTTGGAATCAGTGGCGGTGGTGACTCTGAAGATCATGATCCTGTAAAACAATATGTGTCACTATTTACAAATTTACTTTCCTCGGAAAAGTCGGATATGACCACAGCTGTGATGAGTCCATGGAGAGATTTGGTGCACAGACTGACGCCGGAGGTTGAGAACGGATACGTGGCAGTAAACGATGAAGCTGTTAAGGATTCGGCTCTCAGGTTATTCAAAAAGGTAAATACAACCCATCTTACCGTGGTGAACTTTAACAGCCCGGCCCTTGCCGGCAAGATGGGCGGTTTTGAAGCATCTAATATAGAGTATAAAAATGCGATTTTAAAAATTGATGGTTATATAGGGGAAATTCTGGAGGCTGTAAAATCAAGACCTGGCTATAATCGTGATGAAGAATGGCTTATCATAGTAGGTAGTAGCCACGGCGGTGAGGGTTCAGGTTACGGCGGAAGCCTGGTCGATGAAACGAACACTTTTCTTTTCTTTTATAATGAGCGTTTTTTGCCAACCGAACTGACCAAGGAAGGCACCTTTTCTTCCCAGTTAATTACTGGTTCAGGTGCTACAGCTGTTCGGGCTGTGCTTAATGATCCGAATGCCTATGACTTAAGCATGGCGCCTATGACTTATCAATTCAAGGTAAAAGGATCTCTAAACGGATCATACCCTGTTTTTTTTAGTAAAAAGGGACCCGTGAACGGAAATACAATACGTTCAACAGATCCTGGATTTTCGGTAATTGCCTCAGGAACAGGTATTCAGAATTTTATGAGAGGAACTGCAGCTGCATCTCCCTCTACAGGTATTGCAGTTATGAACCAGGCATGGCACGATGTGGCATTCGTCTATACAGATAGCAGTGACAGGCGTCTTGCAAAAATTTATGTGGACGGGGATCTGAATTCTTCCCTTGATATTACCGGACTTGGCGCCTGGAGTACCTTTAAATCGCCGGTACCTCTTACCCTGGGATATAGGCCAGGGGACTACACCTCGTTTACCATGGCTAATTATACTGATATCAAGGTTTTTAATACGGCGCTAACTCAATCAGATATCAGAGCCAACCTATGTACAAAATCCCCTTTGCTTAATCATACTAAGAAGCAAAACATAATTGGATATTGGCCCTGCAACGAAGCCGTAGGAGGTGCATTCAAAAACCTGGCACCTCAGGGCGCTGGAAAGGATTTTATACTTGAAAACGCAGGGAATTGGACCATGCAAAATATTATTCCTTGCAACTTTCCACTATCACCAGGTGCAGGTAAATTGTCGCTCATACTTTCATCAGTTGATATCGCTCCTGCAATGTTTTATTGGCTAGGGGTAAGGGTAGTTAATAATTGGGGTTGGCAGGGGTCTGCTACATGGCTGGAACAATATGAAACAGAATTTTACCAGTAATTAATATAGCGGTTGCCACCAAACTATATTTAAGCCCACTCAAGCCCCTGAACAGCGCTTAGCATTAACAGGTTAAGTTTTGACTACAATGTTTCCATAAGATCTGAATGTGGTATCCCGGAAATGATAAATTTATTCAGGATGATCCCGCCTGAAGAACAGCATCTGATTTGGGCAGCATAATTTATGAAAAAGAGAAAATAAAGAACCGGTATATCTTACCGGTTCTAGTATTTTTCGCACATTTAAGTTGTCGCAATCGTTGGGCCGCTCTGTTGGGCCCGGTTCTGATATTGTATACAAAGAAGTTCCTGTAAAAAGCAGGAAACTATTCCGTACCCTAAGTTACTGGACTGTTTACAGTATCAGCGATTGCATAAATAGCCCCACCTCTGATAAGGTTGGATTCAGGCGGGATGATTCAATTTCAATTTTAATTTTCCTGGCAGTGATACTGTTGAATTTTAGTAGTCTTTTGTACCCGATTGTGGATCCTTGTGTAAATTCAATCCATTTCCCGTTCTTTTCATACCAAGCCGAAAACTTTTCAACTCTCTGCCCTACACTAATATTTTCCTGAAGCGAAAGAATGTTAAAGGTAGAAGGCTGATGCAAATCGATCACTAATGTGGTAGTGGTATCTGTACCTTTTGTTGTAAAATATGTACTGTAATTGTTGTCCGTTAAGGCAGGTAGTTGTAGGCCGTTGGAGCATGAAATCTTTGCTTTTTTTGCAATGTTATGTTGGAATGTTCTTTTTCGCAGGGCTGTCCATTCTTTAAGGCTCTTTATATCTGCCGCGCTGATGACACCGCTTTTATTGGGAGGGATATTTAGTAGCAATACACTATTCATACCTACTGATGTGAAGTAAATGTCGTTAAGTATTTTAGCCGACTTTACCTTACTGTCCTGATCGGCATGATAAAACCAACCCGGGCGAATTGATACATCAGTTTCTGCGGGGTACCATACTAAACCTTTGGCAGAACGAATTCTGGCACGGCTGCCTACATCGCTGCCTCGCATATCTCCTTGGGGCTTGATTGTAAGGTCCTGTTGTGAGGCTGCAGCAATACTGCCTTGATCCAGGCGGTTGGTTGGAACGACACTCCATTCCATTTCACGACCTTTCCCGGTTTCAGTCCCTACCCATCGAACATCAGGGCCCATGATGGCTATAACAGCCTGTGGCTGTAGTTTTCGGATTAGTGTGTACCAACGTTCAAAATCATACACCTGCTTTTTGCCATTAGGCCCCTCTCCATTAGCGCCATCAAACCAAACTTCGTCTACATTACCATACCAGGTTAATAACTCTGTGAGTTGTTTTGTAAAAAAATCATTGTAAGCATCGGTACCATATACAGAAGCATTCATATCCCATGGTGACAGGTAAACCCCGAATCCAATGCCCAGTTTTTTACAGGCATTCGATACTTCCCTTACAACGTCACCTTTTCCATGTTTCCAGGGACTGCTTTTGACAGAATGTGTTGTGGTTTGCGTAGGCCACAAACAAAAGCCATCATGATGTTTAGCTGTAATGATTACCTGCTTAAAGCCGGCCTCTTTCATAGTTCGAACCCACTGCATAGCATCAACCTGCTGGGGATTGAATAATGAAGCGTCTTCTTTGCCGGTGCCCCATTCTTTTTCCGTAAAAGTATTCATGCCAAAATGAAAAAATGCAGTAAGCTCAAGTTGCTGCCACCTAAGTTGCCTCTTTGTTGGCGTAACATTAGCTGCTTTTATAATAATATCCTTTTCTGAGTCATCTTCATTAATTACAATGTAATTTGTTTTTTGACCATAGGAAAGAGTTGCTGAGAGCACTGCGAGCAGAGACAGCGAAAGCGTAATCGTTTTTGTTTTGTTATACATAGTTGTTGTTATTGGATACTGCTTATTTAATTTTAATAACCGAAGTTTTGATTTGCATCGGTAATCTTATCGTTGGTATTAATCTCATTTTGAGGATCGCCTTTTGCCAGTTTTGTTCTGAAATGACACTGAAAGTGGAAGAATCATTTGGATTGTATGTAGCACCTGTGGTAACCAGAAGAATTTCTCCGAGCGTATCAATTAAGGACCTCGCTCCGGCTTCAGCAAGTTGTTCGTTTTTGAAAACGACGTAGTCCCTCAATCCAAGCATGTTTTTTTTATTTATTGATCAAAAAGTTAGTAATAGAGTCTGCTTTATAGCTCATATGTTCAAACAGTAGGGTATACTTTTGTTTCAGAATGATTGTTTCAAAACGAAAGGCTCCGTTGAATCGCTGGTTACAGCAATCTTTGACCTGTCATTCTGCTTGATAAAGCTTACCGTCACATTTTCTATAGGCAAACCCTCAATTGTTATAACATGTCCCTGGATACGGTTGCCATTGGGTTGGGAAAAAATTGTGCTTGTCAGAAACAGTAAAAAATAAGACAGAGATAATGATTGCTTTTGATTCATAAAAATTTGAAATTCCTTTTGTAGGGTGAAATTCCCTGAGCTTGTAAAGTTTCAGTTGCTTATTCATCAGCATACGGGGCTGGCAGATCACTTGAAGAGCAGATGCTTCCGACGTAATAAAGATGGATCTAGCTACTTTGTGGAGCTCCTTTTCTCCAGGTAAATAGTATCGCCTTTCATATGATAATCAAGATTGTTTACCTGGCAGATATGTTCCATTAAAGTTTCTATTGCATCGTTGTAGTAAATATCCCCTGTAAAACGGTGGTCCGAAAGGGCTTTGCGATCATGCGCTATATAGACCTTATATTGAAAAGCGATTTTATCAAGCACTATCGGAAGGGCTGTTTGATTAAACCTCATTTCCTGATTAGACCAAATGGCATCAGGTGCCTTTGAGCCGGCTCGACTTTTTACCTTTTGATTACTCTTAACTTCGGGATAAATTGCAGTACGGGTATACTTGAGAGTTTGAAGATCTATCCTTAGTTGTTGATTCGGGTTTAATACAACCGGTGCCAGGGAAACGGACGAATCAATACTTTCTATCTTCACCGATCCTTCTATCAGCTCCACCTCTACCACTTTCTTTTCCTTCCGGTTATTCACTATAAATTTTGTGCCTAACGGAGTCACTGCAATACCTTGGGCAATAACGATCAGTGGCTTAGTTTGACCATGTTCTTCAAATAAAATTTTACCGGTTTCAACCTGAACACGTTTAGTTAACGAAAAATTTTCTTTAAAGGATAGCCTGCTGCCTGGTTGGAGTTGTGCATTTGCTCCATCGGGCAGGATGGTGTCAATTGGTTTGTCAGACAAATTTTCGATATAATCAACCTTATAAGCGGTAATACTTGGCAGAGAAACCTGTTGGTAATGAAATAGAAAATTCGCAATGAATATTGCCATAATTACACAGGCGGCAGCCACCATATACCTGAGATACTTTACAAAAAATAATTTACGGGGCTGGGATATAACAGTATCAATTTTTTGTTTGAGTGCCAGTTTATTATCGTAGGATAAAACAAGTACCTCTTCTTTTAGGTTCCACTCTCCAATTGGTAAGAATTTGTCCAGCTGATCTGGATGGGCCAGCAGAAATCCTGCTACATCCTCGGCCTCTTCAGGTAAGCATTGGTTGTTAAGAAATTTATTGATAAGTGCAGTATCCATGTATAAGGTATATTCGTTTGATGACCCTTAATTTCCTCACTGGTTGAAAAATAAAATAAGACAGAGCAAAGCCTTACGTAATTGGCCGACTCCTTTATACAAATGGTTATCAACAGTTTTGGTAGAAATTTGTAACATCTCCGAAATTTCTTTATAACTATATCCCTCGAGATAAAAAAGGGTAACAACTTTTCGTCGCATTTCTGGCAGGCTATTTAAAGCATTCTTAGCTTTTTCTATATTAGGATCTTCGTCTTTATTGGGAGCCTCAAAGCCGGTAACTATTAATTCTGATAATATCTTTCGCTTGGTCGATTCCCTTCTTAACCAGTCGATGTAAATAAGACGGGCCTTGTAAAATAGCTGAATATTGATTGCAATGTCGTCATTCAACGTACCTCTATATTCCCAGAATTTTATGAATGTCAGTTGCGTTAACTCTTCTGCCTGGTAAGCAGATTGAGTACGTTTCATAAAATAGGATGCAACCTGATCAATGTATTGCCAGTAAAAGGTGTCAAAAGCCTGTTGGTCTCCTTCCCTGAGTCTTTCAACCATCGGAGTTCTATTTAAACAATTTTAATTTAATATTTACGTTCGGATAAAACCTGCAATGACTTCGATCGAAGTGAAACCGATATTGGCCAATCTTTTCTTTCAATACCGCTTAATCATCAAAATGCAGATAAATATAAATAATATTAAGTATGTCATAATAATTTCCTCCTTAAAATTTTAATGGTGCAACGTTATAATCATATAGGCGAACTGTACAGGTTCCCTGTTCGCCAGACGGAGGTAAAATAAGATGGAAATCGGCTGCGTGTTTAAATTCTGATGGTAATAAGAATCAGCCGGGTGGCAAAACGGTTTGCCTTAACGAAATATAGATGCCAGGGCACAGCGTTACAAGTAATATCTATACCTAGATGTCACTTAACCCAGATTTAAGAAGGATTCTAGTGGGTTGGGTTGTTACGTTAGAGAGGGGTGGAGCCGTAAGAAGTGATTTTCTAAATGTTGCCGCATACCATTTCTGAACTGTTCCGGTGTCCCCTTCTCAAGAATTGATACTAATTGCTTATGTGATACGAATTTTTTCAGATGTTTATTAGGTTTGAATAATTCACTCTTTTCAACATAGTCGAATATCGGTAATAGTAAATTCTGGAATTTTTTGAGTGTTTGGTTTTGAGAAATTTCGTAGAGTTTCCCATGAAATCTGATTTCATAAGAAGCTTCAAACATATAATCTTTGGTTGATTGTGGCTCATCTTTTACTATTTGCTTCAACTCTTTAATATCTTCGGCGGTTACATGGAAAAATAGTAAATCAGCCATTCCTATTTCTAATACAAGCCTTAGTTCGAAAATCTCTTTTAGCGTTTCTTCACTAAGCACATACGGATTTAAACTTTTGGCTAATGATTCAAATATATCGGGATTAGTAATAACCGCACCTTTTTTCTTGCGGGTATCAATAAGACCCATGAGTCTTAGTCGCATCAACGCTTCCCGTATAACTGTTCTACTCACCCCAAGTGATGTAGCCAGCTCTACTTCTTTAGGGATACTATCACCAACTTTAAGCTTTTGTTGATGAAGAAGATCTATAAGCTTTTTTTCAACTTTATCTACAAGGGTATGGTTTTCAACTGATTGAAATACGCTATTGGTTGAAATTGTATTATCTGACATGTATTATCGGTTCTTATGGAGAAGATACAAAAATAATCTAATTCAAATTTAATTTGTATGAATTTGTTCTGAATTCAGGCAGGTTCGAATACGGCGTGATAAAGCAACATGTCTGTAGTATAAAATAGGTTTCACTATTATCTGCAAACCGCTATAAGGTGTATAATCAGTGCTGAAGAGAAAAACGGAACCAGAAAATTTGGTCTTAAAAAATACATTAACAGTTAGATCTGATACTGATTATCCCAAAATTTCAACTCTTATCATAATCGCGATTTGCAGCGGGGTAAATCTGATCACTATGATACAATGTCGAAGGCAACAATGTAAAATGGCGGCACATCGAAACGTTTTTCAGTCTTTGCGCAATCGTTTGCTCAGTTAAAAGAGATTCTTCTGACCGGAAGATAGAGGAATACCGGGCAATAATAATTAAATTTGTCTTATGTATTACATAAAAGATTCTATGTTCATTGGTTTATTTCGCCGTCCGTTGTTTTGGATAACTGCATTGCTTATGCTTGGTATGCAGCTAACAGGTAATGGCCTAATGGCTCAGGTGAAACGTTTTAATGATACATTGATATCGCCGTATTATCAGCAGCGAACTTCCTTGTTCAGACATCTTTCCCAAACAACGGACGATATTATATTTTTAGGTAATAGTTTGACAGATGGTAATGAGTGGACCGAAATGTTTAGAGATCTCCGGATAAAAAATAGAGGTGTCAGTGGCGATATTACAGAAGGTGTGATTCATCGCCTCGATGAAATTATTCGAAGAAAGCCTTTGAAGTTATTTATTATGATTGGCATAAATGACTTAGCAAAAGGGATATCGCCCGATCGTCTCATTGAGAATATCAAAACAATTGTCAGTACCGTTCACAGCACTTCTCCAAGAACAAAAATTTACATACAAAGCATGCTGCCTGTAAATCCTGGCTTTAATAGCTTTAAAGGGCATACTGCTAAGGGTAAAATGATTGAAGCAATCAATAAGAAATTGAGCCAAATGGCCAGCTCACATAGCTATAGCTTTATCGATTTATATCACCAATTTGTAGATTCTATGGGCAACTTAAGGAATGATTTGACAAATGACGGCCTTCATTTGAATGGTGATGGATATATGCTGTGGAAATATTTAGTTTGGCCATCCATTTACAATCTTAATCCCCAACCATCCCTGATTCCTTTTCCCAGTCATTTAAAATGGCAGGAAGGCTTTTTCCCTATTTATAAATGCAATAAAATCCTTTCCAGGCATGGTGATTTGCAGGCAGAAGCGCTCAAATTAAAAAGTTACCTCAATGATATCGGAATTCCAGCAGAGATTGTAACCCATGTAAAACCGGGTGATTTTTATGTTGCGTTAGTGCAAAGTTCCAAGATTGTTGGAAAAGAATCCTATCGTTTAACGGTAGATGTCAAAAAGATAGAAATAGTGGCACATAGCCCCCATGGAATATTTAATGGTTTGCAAACCCTTCGGCAACTATGCGGTAGCGGCACGTTTATTAATAGTTGTTATATAGAAGACAAGCCGGCGTTTTCGTGGAGGGGATACATGGTTGACGTAGGTCGAAACTATATGTCCATGGAAATTTTGAAACAACAAATTGATATTATAAGTCGCTATAAATTAAATGTCTTTCACTTCCATCCTACAGAAGATATTGCCTGGAGGCTTGCGATCAAACGTTATCCTCAACTAACAGCTGCTCACACTATGCTCCGAGATAAGGGTATGTATTATACCGACCATGAGATCCGTGAACTGATTAAGTATTGTAACGACCGCCATATTACATTCGTTCCTGAAATAGATATGCCTGGTCATAGTGGTGCATTCAAAAGGGCAATGAAAACTGATATGCAAAGCGATTCGGGTTTATCAATTGTAAAGCGCATAGTTACGGATTTCTGTAGCACCTATCGCCTGCCTTATCTGCATATTGGTGCCGACGAGGTTAAAATTACCAACAACCAGTTCATTCCAGAGATAAGTCGCTTATTGGACAAATTAAATGTCAGGGTCATTGGCTGGCAACCGGGGGGCAACTTCAGTCAAAAAACTATTAGGCAACTTTGGATGACTGACAATGGACATGAGAACAGAAAGCGCGGTATACAATATATTGACTCGAGACACCTGTACCTTAATCACATGGATCCCCTGGAGGCCGTCGTTACAATATTTAACCGGCAGATAGGCGATCAATTGATGGGTGATAGTCTTTTGCTCGGTGCAACCTTATGTACCTGGCATGATCGGGCAGTAAGCCAGGAAACTGATATTTTAAAAATGAATCCTGTTTATCCCGGTATATTGGCTTTTTCAGAAAGATTGTGGAAGGGTGGTGGCCAGGTAGGCTGGATAGCTAACATTATAGACGATAATCAAGGTGCATTTATAGACTTTGAAAAGAGGCTCCTGGATCACAAAGAACGGTTTTTTACCAGGTTGCCATTCCCTTATGTTAAACAATCTGATATAACCTGGACGTTAACCGGTCCTTTTGACAACGGGGGGGACAGTGCCAAAATATTTGCTCCGGAACTTGGAAAAACTGATATTCAAATGGAGTCGGTTCAAGCCATAGGCGGAACTATTGTTTTACGTCACTGGTGGCCTTCCTTAATAAAGGGGGTATTGAAATTACCCCGTGAAAATACTACCTGGTATTGCTCTACCCGCTTATGGTCGGAAACCGAAATGGAAAGAGATTTCTGGATAGGCTTTGGCAATATATCCCGCTCCCAGGCTACTGATAGCCCTCCACTTAATAAATGGGATGAGAAAGGCAGCATGATTTGGGTGAATGGCCAGTTGATAGGTCCACCTCAATGGCTCAGAGCTTCACAGAGAGGAGATCTGGAAATTCCATTAACAGATGAAGGGTATGAATATAGGGCGCCCCAAACCATTAGCCTTAAAAAAGGTTGGAATGATATACTGGTTAAGCTGCCAATAACTACATTCAACGGCAGAGATTGGAATAATCCTGTAAAGTGGATGTTTACTTTTCTCCCGATAGATTAACTAAGCCGAAAGCCTCAGAAAGATTAATTCATTAATGCCATCTCAGATCTTTCCACCAATAATCTACTATTAAAAAAACGAATGGATCCAGCATTTTTTGAATCTATATATTATCAGCACTATGATAAACTGTTCACCGCTTTTTGGAAGAAAACACACTCGGAAGTGGTAGCACAGGAACTAACCCAAATTACTTTTATCAAATTATGGGAGTATCGTCATTCATTTTCGTTGAACTTATCGGCCGAATTACAAATTAACAGGAAAGCTAAGCTGGTTTGGATTGACTGGTTGAGAAAGGAATCTCACATAAGGGCCTATCGCAGTTATCTTACAACTTTGCCAAAATCTGCATCGATCCAATCTCAATTAGAGTATTCAGATTCATTAAACTTGGCAATTGACCAGCTTTCACCCATGAGAAAAAAAGTGTTTGTTATGGCCTATGTTGAAGGATTTACTTATAAAGAAATCTCAGAACAACTAAATATATCCGTAAAGACAGTTGATGCGCATCTCCAGTCTGCATTAAAACAACTGAGAGCCAGCATTGGTTGGTTATCAATACTGGCATATATAGTGATGCCCGTATAGGGTCTTATTTTTTTTTTTTTTTTTTT